>Ga0209783_1000064_pt1 | contig 57526 bp, 56 predicted proteins | sample WorMetfiPIANOSA1_FD_187395 | JGI IMG/M metagenome (GOLD analysis project Ga0209783, IMG submission 187395) | Marine gutless worms symbiont microbial communities from Max Planck institute for Marine Microbiology, Germany - Olavius filocauda... | ecosystem: Host-associated > Annelida > Digestive... | reverse complement strand
CGATCTCCTTGGCTACGGTCACGCCGTCCTTGGTCACCCGAGGCGCTCCGAACGCCTTGTCAAGGACGACATTGCGGCCCTTGGGTCCAAGCGTGACCTTTACGGCATCCGCCAGGGTGTCCACGCCATGGAGCATGAGATGGCGCGCATTGGTGGCGAATTTGACCTCTTTCGCTGACATATTCCTTCGACTCCTTTACCTATTCCGGACCGGTTCAGGCGGCCTTCTTGGTGCGCGTCGCCTTTTTCGCGGCAAGCACGCCCATGATGTCGGACTCCTTGACGATCAGCAGTTCTTCGCCGTCGATCGTCACCTCGGTGCCGGACCATTTGCCGAACAGGATCCGATCGCCCGCCTTGACGTCCAGCGGGGTCACGGTGCCGTCCTCGGCCTTCTGGCCGGAACCGACGGCGACCACCACGCCTTCCATCGGCTTTTCCTTCGCCGTGTCGGGGATGATGATCCCGCCGGCCGACTTCTCTTCCTGTTCAAGGCGCCGAATAAGCACGCGGTCGTGCAGCGGCCGAAACTTCATTGTTGCTTCTCCACTTTGTCGATGTTTGCGTTTGCCAGTTTGGCACTCACCCCTACAGGGTGCTGACTGTCCGCCATATGGGCTTGCCGGCGCCGCAGGTCAAGCAAATTCGCCCGAATCGGCACCGTTCCCAGCTTTGCCGGAGGGATCGTACAGACGGCTGCAGGAGCAGCCGGGGATCACGGCCGTTTGATTTGACCGTGTGCCCTCGCATGTGCTGCCTGAACGGGTCGTTCTTTGACGTCGCCTGCAGGAGAGACCGCAATGAAACCGACATGGAATTTCAAGCGAATAGCCCTATTGAGAACCCTGATTGTTGCCGCTATCGCGGCGCCGATCGTGGCGGCCTCGGTCTCGGCGCGGGCGGCCGAGCTGGTCGTCCTGGTGATCGAGAAGCCGTTCGACAGCGCCTGGAAGGACCTGGAATCTGCGGTCAAGGCCAACAAGATGGGCGTCGTGACCCGTGCCAGCGCCAGCCGGGGCGCCAAGGGCCGCGGCCTGGACATACCGGGCAACGCGGTCATCGGCGTGTACCGAAACGACTATGCCGTTCGGATGCTGGAGGCCAGCGTGCCAGCCGGCATCGAGGCCCCCCTGCGCTTCTATCTCACCGAGAGAACCGACGGCCTGACCGGCCTCAGCTACAAGCGGCCCAGCGCGGTTTTCGCGCCGTACGGCAGCGCGGATCTGGATGCGATGGCAGCACAACTGGATACCGTTTTCGCGAAGATCGCAAACGATGCCGGCGCGCACTGAGGCCCGAGCAAGACGATAGGATCAGGATCCGCCTCCGGCGGCCTTGGCCGGCCCGGACGCGCAGCGCGGCGAGGTTTCGGAGAGCCGCGCCGCCGCCTCCGCCCTCTGGGCCGTTGTCATTGTCGCCCTGATCTCGGTCCGCCGGTCTTTTGCCCAGCCATTGCCCTGCGCGGCGGCAAGGGAGAGGTAGACATCAGCAGACACGAGGTCGCGTTCAACGCCCCGCCCGCGGCTGTAAAGGTCGCCCAGGTTGAGCTGCGCCACCGCATGGCCGCAATCCGCAGCCCGTCGATACCAATCCACGGCCCGGCGATGGTCCTGCGCAACGCCCGTGCCGGCCTCGTAAAGCCCGGCGATCGCCACCATGGAATCCAGATGGCCTAACGCGGCCAGGGCACGCCATTCGTTCAGCGCATCGCCGTAGCGGCCGGCATCGTACGCCTCCAGCCCATCGGAGAAGTCAGCGGAAACGGAACCGGCAGCCAACAAGGCCACCGCTAGGGCGACTTGCCAACGCATGGAGGGGTCTGCCCCGCCGCGTCCGGGGCGGCGGCGCGGAGCCACGCCGCGCCGCCGTTAGCCGGACAGCCTCAATTCACGCGGTACTCGTCGGGGAGGAAGAACATGCTGTCCTGATCCTCTGAAACCGCGCCGTGACAATTGATGCAGAATTGGACGCCTGCCGCATTCTTACCTTTGGTCGTACCAAAGACCGACCCGTTCGGCATGATCAAGGTATAACGCCAGTCGCCGCTTTCGGCATTGAAGCCGGCCTGCATCTTCTCCATCGTGAATAAGGGACCCACACCAACCTGGCCCTTGGCATTCACCGTGAAGCTGTCTTTGGCCATCTGCGAGCCGGCAGGCATCGGGCCCGAATCCTCGAACGCGCCGTAGGCTCGCGCCGCAGCGTTGGCGTAGTTCTGCGTGAACCGCCCGCCGTGGGTGTCAGACTGATAGGCGGTCCGGCTGTAGCGACGCCACCCCGCATAGGACTTGGCAATGGGATCGCCGGATTTCGCGTAGGCCGCCTGCATCTGGTTCATGATGCAGTCGTAGGCCGCCACCGATTCCGCGTCGGTCAGTTTGACCGCTACCGCGCCGGCACCACAGGGGCCGCAGGGATTGCAGGGGTTGCAGGCTGCCGCCGCGCAGGGATTCGCGCCGCGCACGGGTTGCACGGGTTGCAGGCCGCCGCCGCGCACGGGTTCTTGGCCGCGCACGGATTGCACGGGTTGCAGGCCGCCGCGGGGAGAAGCTTCGCCGCACAGGGATTGCACGGGTTGCAGGCCGCGGCTGCGCATGGATTGCAGGGGTTCTTCGCCGCGCATGGGTTGCAAGGGTTCTTCGCCGCACAGGGATTGCAGGGATTGGCCGGCGCACAGGCTGCGCGTGCCTCGGGCAGCAAGCCGCCTCCCGACATAACGGCGCCCGTTGCCCCGACCCCCGCAACCACAACCACCATCGGCACGAACGTGGTCGAAAGCAATCTGCCCTCAAAGGATTTCATCTGAACGGTCCTTCCTGTTTTCGTCACCGGCCGGGAGGGCCATCCTGCCCATTGGCCATGGCGAAATGTAGGGCCGAACCGTTGCCAGACGGTGTAAAGACTGGTCACACAGTTGTGACGGGCCAGGCATCGTTCTCCCGCAGGACGGACCTCCGGGCACGACGACAACGTCCCAATCGACGGATGGGCAGCAGCGCTGTCAGTTCAAGGCGGCTCCGGGACCGGCCAACTCGCCGCTCAGAAGCCCGGCGGCGGCGACGATCAAGGCGTCGATGTCCAGTGGCGTCGGCAGACGCAGTGCGCAGCGACCAACGGGCAGATCGGCCTCGCCGTCCTCGCAGAGCACGATGACGGGATCCTTGCCGTCCCTGGTCAGGCGGCAGACGATTCGATCCAGAACACCTACATATCCGCGCGTCAGACTGTCGCGGCCATAGATCACCAAGTCCGGCTGCTCCAGACCGCAGACGGACAAGCCTTCCGCTTCTGCGGCAAGTGTCTGCACCTCGTAGCCGATTTCGCTCAACGCATCCCTTATGAATGCGCGCAGGTCGGCTCGTTCTTCGACAAACAGGACCTTGGTCATTTCCCCGCCTCCGTGTTCGCTGCAACTGTCCGTTTGGGACAGACGGTTTTTTGTTGTCACTTGCATGTCAATGTATGCATGGCAGGCCTTAACGAGAGGCTAATGCGACCCTGAAGAAGCTGCCGGGCAAGTCTTGCAGTTAATGCCCTGAAACCGTCGCAAAACCGCCACAGTCCGTTGTTTCCGTTGGGGCCAGGGTGGCACGGGCGTTGCGACCCGTATCGGTACCGGTGGTTGCAGGGGTCCCATTGAAGAGTGACGGCATGCTTGCAGCGCATAAAATGATCCAGATCGGTGACCCGGAGACGACAGAATCCGCCCCCCCTACGGCACGCGAAACCGCCGAGGCCGCGCGGCTCTTCGATCCTCGGGCCCTCACGCGCGCCCAGATGGTCGCCATGGCCGCTTTGCTGCTGGGACGCGGCGCAATCTCGGACCGCGACCAGCTGATATTGCGGACCGACCCCACCGCCGGCCGAATGGCCGTTGCGAGGGACCTGGCGGCCTCCCACGACGCTGTCAAGGACTGGCAGGAACGCAGGGCATCGACATGGAACGCGGCCGGATCCGGGCCGTCGAGGCCTCGACGCGGGCGCTGGCGATCCTGGGCCGCATTGCGGCGCTCCGGAACGACGTCGCGGACACAGCAAAACGAGGCGAAGGCTGTTAGCACTCCCGTTGCCTCGCTGCTAATATGTTGAAATTACATGCTTTATTCTTGAACCGTTAACCTTACGGCGTCAGACTTGGGGCGTCGCCCAAACGGCTTTCGCCGGGCGGGCGGTCCGGAGAACCGTTCAAGGAGCGGACAAGGCATGAGTGAACTGGGCCTGCAATTACAGTCCTACCGTCTGACAACGGCAGAAATCATCCATCACCTGCCGGACCATCCCAGCCTGCTGCAGACCTATGTCTGGCAGAGGATGGACCAGGCACCGGACTATCCGAAGCTGCGCCAGTTCCTATCCTTTTGGCAGGCCAATCTGGACGGAAAGCTCCATTCGGTAACCGTAGGCTCGAAGGAAGTCATTGGCGCACCGAGCTTCCGTGCGGTCGCCAAGGAGTTCACCCTGCACTGAAGGCCGCCGCAGGCCGCCCGTTCCCGGCCTAAGCGCCAACCATCCGGTCCAGTCGGCGGGCGCGCTCGGGCAGCCCCACTGTCCGTTCGTAGGCAAGCGCGGCCATTGTCGTTACGGCCAACGTACCCACCAGCCCGGCGCACCACGCCGCGAAGGAGAGCATGAACGCAATCGCCACGGATTCCGAAAGGACAGTCGAAACGAATCCCAGCACAGCGACGATGCCAACCGCAGGAACGGCGGCGCAACCATAGATCAGCCACAGGCGGATCCCCTGCCCCGTCGTCTGGATCCAGGAATCGTAGAAGGTCGTCGGCAACTGCAGGGCCGTTGCGGGCAGGACGAAAGCCAGTCGCGCCACCAGCAGGCCGAACGCCATCCCGCACAGCAGAATGGTCGACCCAACGCCCAGTAGCGTCGCCAGCGACACCGCGAACGCCGCCGCCAGGGTCACGACACCGACGCAGATCAGGGTGTAGTAGTACAGAAATCCGCTGAACTGAGCCCAACGGAAGCGTGTCCGCACGCCGCCGCCGTCCAGGACCCATTCGTTCAACAAGACCAGCCGGCACCACACATACGCAAGGCAGGCGCCAACCGCCAGATGGCCCAAGCAAAACACCGCCAGTCGAAGATTCGAGAACGGGACGTAGACCAGCAAGGCCTGTACCAGGCCGCAAACCGCACTCACGATCACGATGGCGGGCACGCACCGCGCGCGCTCTCGCCAGAGAATGGCGAACGCATCCATCACGGTCTGCAACAGTGCCAGGCGCGGCAATGCAGCGACGGTCGTAACGCTCATCGCTAGGTCTCCAGCGTCAATGAGACAACCACCGCCGACAACTCCCTCTCAGATCGCCGGCCCCGAAACGCTACCGCAACCTGGACTGGAACCCCAAGCTCTATCGCTTCGATTTTGTCGTGGATTTGTCGATAATTGGCCGATATCCGCGCCTGTCCAAGGCAACGGGCCGCCTGGCGGACACCAGGCGTCCGGACCAGGCGCGGTATCAGGCCACGCCCAACTTCTGCTGCAGGCTGGAGCTCGACGTCGTGTACTGGAATCGCAGCTTTCGGTCCGGGTAGATGTAGTGGAAGGCCTGCTGCGACATCAGCGCCGCCTCGTGGAACCCGGACAGGATCAGCTTCAGCTTTCCGGGATAGGTGTTGATATCACCGATCGCGAAGATCGTCGGGACCGACGTCTCGAATTTCTCCGTGTCGACGGGGATGAGGTCGTTCTCCAACTCGATGCCGAATTCCGAAACCGGGCCAAGCTTCATCGTCAGGCCGTAGAACGGCAGCAGCGTGTCGCATGCCACCTGGAACTCGCCCTTGTCCTTGCTTTTCAGCGTGACGCCCGAAAGCTGGCCGTTGTCACCGTGAAGCTCGGTAATCTGCGCAATATGGAAGGACAGCTTGCCGGCATCGGCAAGCGCGTGCATCTCGTTGACGCTGGCCGGCGCCGCGCGAAACTCCTCCCGGCGATGGACCAGCGCGATCTTGTTCGCCAAGGGCTGAAGATTGATCGCCCAGTCCAAGGCGGAATCCCCGCCGCCGGCAACCAGGATGTCCTTGCCTCGAAACGCCTCCATCTTGCGGACCGAATAGAAGACCGACGTACCTTCGTAGGCATCGACGCCCGGCAGCGGCGGCTTCTTCGGAACGAACGTGCCGCCGCACGCCGCAATCACGACAACCGGCGCCTCCAGCACCGTATCCATGTCCGTGGTCAGGCGCCAAAGCCCGTCGGCGTTCTTTTCCAGCTTGTGCGCGACCTGGTTCAGATGGAACTCCGGGCCGAAGGGCTTGATCTGCTCCATCAGCCGATCGGTCAGTTCCTGCCCGGTGCAGATCGGGATGCCAGGGATGTCGTAGATGGGCTTCTCCGGGTAGAGCTCCGCGCATTGGCCGCCCGGCTTGTCCAGAATGTCGACCAAGTGCGCCTTGATATCCAGGAGACCCAGTTCGAAGACGGCAAACAGGCCCACCGGGCCCGCCCCAATGATGATCACGTCAGTCTTGATCGGTTCCACTGTGCTCACGATGCCTCACCCGTTCTATTGCGGTTGCTCCGGCGATTGCCCCGTCGCCGCATCATAGCTTGTTTGAAAACGGAATGGCCACGGCGCAGACCGTGGCCACTGTCCAGGTTTGGTCCGCCGTCGGCGGCCGTTCAGCCGTGCTCGACGGTGCTGTGCCGTGCCGACGGACGGTTGTGGATGCCGCACTCGGTCTTGTCCAGGCCCGGCCAACGGCCGGCACGCAGACCCTCGCCCTCCCGGACAGGTCGGGTGCAGGTGTGACAGCCGATCGACGCATACCCCAGTTCCAACAACGGGTGGCGTGGCAGGTCGCGTGCTTCGAACCAGGCGTCGATCGCCGGCCGGTCCCAGCCCGCCAGAGGATTGACCTTGATCCGGCCGTCCTGTGCCTCGAATACCCGCAGGTCTGACCGGGCGCCGCCATGAAACCGCTTGCGCCCGCTGATCCAGGCGTCGAAACCCGCCAGTCCCTGTTCCAACGGAACGGTCTTGCGCAGGAAACAACAGCCGTCCGCATTGCGCTGCCAAAGGGTCCCGTCGGCGTCCAGGAAATCGAGGCCCTGGGAATCGGGTTTCAGCACGCGCACGTCGGTGAGGCCCAGGCGCTGGACCAGTTCATCCTTGTATTGAGTCGTCTGCGCAAACAGCTTGCCGGTGTCCAGAAACAGAACCGGCACGTGCGGGTTGATCGCGGCAACCATATCCAGCAGCACGGCGGATTCCGCCCCGAAGGACGAGACCAAGGCGACGCGCTGGGGAAACTCCTTCAGAAGGACATGATGCAAGACTGCCTGTGCATCCAGGGCGCCGTAGGCGACCTGCAGCCGATCGGCCAGCGCGGCAACCGGCTCCGTCATTGCGCGGCCTCCGCAGGCGCGGGCCGGCCGGAATGGTGGCGCAGGCTGACCACGCTGGCCCTGCCGTCCCCGGTTGGCTGGTACCAGACGTCGATCTCCGCCAGGGACGCCTCCCAAACTTCGGGCCCGCCCCGCAGGTCCGCTTCGAACGCGTCGAAACCGCACCGTGCCATGAACATCAACTGATCGCGCAGAACATTGCCGACGGCCCGCAACTCCCCCTTGAAGCCGAGGCGCTCGCGCAGCAGCCGGGCGTAGGAGTATGCGCGCCCGTCGGTAAAGGTCGGAAACTCCAGGGCCACCAGCGCAAAGCGGTCGATGTCATCCTGGATAAGCGACGGCGGCTGGTCGCTGCGCAACCGCACACCCAGCGGCGCTTTGCGGTAGGTCAGCGTCTGGCGTTCGTCCAGCCAGCGCGGCAGCGGCACGATCACCGGCTCGTCGGCCGGGACGGGGTCACCGTCGCCGACGGCAATCCATTCGTCGGCCTCGATCCGGCCGTTCCTAAGCAGCGGCATACAGCCTCTCCTTGAATGGTGCGTCACCGACCCGGCGATAGGCTTCCAGGAAAGTCTCGCCGTCGCGCCGCACGTTCAGATAAGTCATGACAATCGTGTCGACCGCGTCGACCACGTCGTCACTGGAAAAGGCGGGCCCAAGAATGGTGCCGATGGCTGCGTCCCGATCCGCCGACCCGCCCAGCGTGATCTGGTAGAACTCCTCGCCTTTCCGCTCGACGCCAAGGATGCCGATATGGCCCACATGGTGGTGGCCGCAGGCGTTGATGCAGCCCGAAATCTTGATCTTCAAAGGCCCGATCTCGTATTGCTGCTCCAGATCGGCAAACCGGCGCGAGATCCGTTGCGAGACCGGGATCGAGCGGGCATTTGCAAGGGCACAATAGTCGAGGCCCGGGCAGGCGATGATATCGCCCAGCAGGCCGATGTTCGGCGTCGCCAGGCCAGCCTCGTCAAGTGCCAGCCATAGCGCAAGCAGGTCGTCCTGTTTGACGTGCGGCAGGACGAGGTTCTGTTCGTGAGTGACCCGGATTTCGTCGAACGAATAACGTTCCGCCAGCGCGGCCACCGTTTCCATCTGCTCTGCCGTGGCGTCGCCCGGCGGCGCGCCTTCGGGCTTGAGCGAGATATTGACGATGGCATAACCGGGCTGCTTGTGGGGCACAACGTTGGTCCGCGCCCAGTGGGAAAAGGCCCGGTTTTCCATCCGCGCCAGATCGAAGGACTTCGACTGGGGTGGCAGCGTCTGATAAGCCGGCAGCGCAAAGAATGCCCGGATACGCGCCTTTTCGGCCTCCGGCAGCACCAGAGCGCTGTCCTTCAAGACCGCCCATTCTTCTTCGACCAGCCGCGCCATCTCCTCGGCGCCGATCTCGTGCACCAGAATCTTGATGCGCGCCTTGTACTTGTTGTCGCGCCGGCCGAACTGGTTGTAGACCCTGAGGATCGCCTCCAGATAGCTCAGCAGGTCGCGTGTCGGCAGGAAAGACCGGATGGTCTTGCCGATCATCGGTGTGCGGCCCTGACCGCCGCCGACGATGACCTCGAAGCCTGGCGTGCCGGAAGCGTCCCGCGTCATTGCAAGGCCGATGTCGTGCACCCGGACTGCGGCCCGGTCGTTGGGCGCGCCGGTGACGGCGATCTTGAACTTGCGCGGCAGAAACGAGAACTCCGGATGCAGCGTCGACCACTGGCGGATGATCTCGCACCAGGGCCGCGGATCCTCGATCTCGTCGACCGCGACACCCGCCCACTGGTCGGTGGTCACGTTGCGGATGGTGTTGCCGCTGGTCTGGATGGCGTGCATTTCCACCGCGGCAAGCGCATCGAGGATTTCCGGCACGTCTTCAAGCTTGGGCCAGTTGAACTGGATATTCTGGCGCGTGGTGAAGTGGCCGTAACCCTTGTCGTAGTCGCGCGCGATGCGGGCCAGGGTCCGCATTTGCGTTGCCGACACGATGCCGTAGGGGATGGCTACCCGCAGCATGTAGGCGTGCAGCTGCAGGTAGAGCCCGTTCATCAGCCTCAGGGGCTTGAATTCGTCCTCGCTGAGTTCGCCGGAAAGGCGGCGCCGGACCTGGTCGCGGAACTGCGCCGCGCGCTGTTCCACCAGTCTCTGGTCCAGTGAATCGTACCTGTACATACGCTTAGACTCTCCCGGTCAGACGCCGTTTGCGTAGGCGTGCGAGACGTCCTCAAGCTCCAGCGATGCATGCTGGCCGGCCTGCTTGCCGAACATCGGGTGGATGCTGGGTCCCAGGGCCCGCAGCCGCTCGCGGTAACGGACCGGCTGGACCCGGCCGGTCTCATCGCCGCCTTCGACCTCGATCAGGAACGGCTCGACGATTTTGGCCGCGGCCGCCGTCTGGACGGCCTGTTTCAAGAGGTCGGCCGCGGCGTCGGCGCCGTCGGCAACTGCGGCGTCGTCGACCCAAACGGACCAGTCGCCGTCCTCGGTGAAATAGACAACGTCGCCGCCGCGCAGGTGATTGGCGGTAACGATCTGCGGTCCTGACAGTTTCTTCGCCATGGTGGTCTCCTTATCCCGATGCGGCCAGGTCGGCCGGAGTCGCGACGGTCGTTTCGGCAAGGCCCGCGACCGATCCGATGACCAGAAGCGCGGGCCCGGTGATGGCGTGTTCGGCGACCAACCCGCCCAGTTGCCTGACAACGCCCGTAACCACGCGTTGATCCGGCCGGGTTGCGTTTTCGATGACGGCAACGGGCGTCTCGGACGCCATGCCGTGCTCCAGCAGGCGCGCGGCGGTCCGGCCCGCCGTGTCGACGCCCATGTAGATCACGACGGTCTGACGGGCTTTCGCCAGATGCGCCCAGTCCAGGTCCGGTTCGCCGTCCTTTCCGTGTCCGGTCACGAAGGTGACCGCGGAGGCATGGTCCCGGTGGGTCAGCGGAACGCCCGCATAGGCCGCGGCCCCGACGGCCACCGTGATCCCGGGCAGGACGTCCACCTCGACGCCGCGTGCCATCAGGTAGTCGCGTTCCTCGCCGCCGCGGCCGAACACGAAAGGATCGCCCCCTTTCAGCCGGACCACCCGCTTGCCCGCCAGGGCCAGGTCGGCCAACAGGGCGTTGATCTCGTCCTGAGTCCGGTGATGATTGGACCGGGACTTGCCAACGAACACCCGTTCGGCGTCGCGTCGCACATATTCGAGAATGTCCGGACCGACCAGCCGGTCGTAGACGACGACGTCAGCCTCCTGGATCGCCCGCATGGCGCGGAAGGTCAAAAGGTCGGGGTCGCCCGGTCCCGCACCGACGATCGACGCGCCGCCCTTGACCGCGTGGTGCGCCGGATCCGCGTTGACCAGCGCCAGCATCCGCTCCTGCGCCTTCCGCTCATCGCCCGCCAGCACCAGCTTTGCGACCGGGCCGGCGAAGAACCGTTCCCAGAACCGGCGGCGTGCGTCGCCGTCGTCCACCATTGCCTTGACCGCGCCACGGAAGCGGTTCGCAAAGGCGGCAAGCCTGCCCAGTGCCGGCGGCAGTTGGCTTTCGATGCGCGCCCGGATCATGCGGGCCAGCACCGGCGCGCTGCCGCCGCTGGAAATTGCCACCACGATCGGGGCACGGTCGACGATGGCGGGCATGATGAAATCGGACAGCGCCGGTCTGTCGACCGCGTTGACAGGAATGTTGCGTGCCCGCGCGGCCCGCGAGACCGCCGAGTCCACCGCCGCAAGGCCGGTTGCCGCAAACACGATGCCGTTGCCGTCGACGTCGGCCGGTTCGAACGCCCGCCGGCGCAGGGAAATCTCGCCGCGCCCGGCCAGGTCTTCAATTTCGCCGCAGACGTGCGGCGTGACCAGCGTCACGGCGGCGCCGGACTTGCGGATCAGCCGCAGCTTGCGCATCGCCAGCTCGCCACCGCCCACCAGCAGAACGGGGCGGTCTTGCAATGTCATGAAGATCGGCAGATGGCTCATTCGGCGTCTCGCTGCGTCTCTGACTTATTTTACACTATTTTCTATGTTATCACGATGATACTACATAAAAATATGTCTGCTCGGTGGTGATTACCAGATAAAAATGTGAATTTATGAAGCCGGACATCACCGGGCGCGCGGCAACGTGCCCCACTGGCACGGGCCGGGCCCTGCGGCTATGGTCGGCGCCGCACGTTTAACGCAGCCGAGATGCCGTCTTCCCTCTCCCCAGCCGCGACAGGATCCGTCGCCCACCGCACCATCGACCGCGCCATATCGCTATGGCTCGGCGCCTGTTGCCTGATGGTGGTGGCGATGATGGTGATCGGCGCGATCACGCGGCTGACCGAGTCGGGCCTGTCGATGGTGGAATGGCGGCCTTTGATCGGGTCGCTGCCGCCCCTTTCGCAGGCCGAGTGGCAACGGGTGTTCGACTTGTACCGGAACACGTCGGAATACCAGCTCGCCAACGCCGGCATGTCGCTGGATGCGTTCAAGACGATCTTCTGGTGGGAGTATATCCACCGCCTTTGGGGGCGTCTGATCGGCCTGGTCTTTGCCGTGCCGTTCGTCTGGTTTCTCGTGCGCCGGCGCATCCCCAAGGGGCTGACGCCCCATCTTGCGGTCCTTCTGGCGCTGGGTGCGGTCCAGGGCGTGATCGGCTGGTGGATGGTGAAGTCAGGCTTCGTCGACCGGACGGATGTAAGCCAATACCGGCTGGCCGTTCACCTGGGTCTGGCATTTCTCATTCTGGGCTACATGCTATGGCTGGCGATCGGCCTGTTCCGGCCGGCCGGGGCGCTTGCCGCGCCGGCGCGGCTGCGGCGCGCGGGATGGGCAGTGATGGCGGTGGTGTCGGTTACGGTGATCTCGGGCGCGCTGGTCGCCGGGCTCAACGCCGGGCTCGTCTACAACGAGTGGCCGCTGATGGGCGCCGGACTCGTCCCCGCCGAGTACACGGAACTGCAGCCGTTCTGGCGCAACCTGTTCGACAACCACGGCGCGGTCCAATTCGATCATCGCATCCTGGCCTACCTGACGGCCGCCGCGGCTGTCGCGTTCTGGGCCCTTGTTTCCCGCGCCAGCGTCTCCCCGCAACCGCGTTTGGCGGCAACGCTGTTGCTGGTTGCAGTTGCGGGTCAGGTGTTGCTGGGGATCGCCACGGTCCTGACCGCGGTTCCATTGTCCCTGGGCGTGCTGCACCAGGCCGGCGCGATCACCCTGTTCTGCCTGGCCGTCTGGACGGTCCGCACGCTGCACGCATGACCTTGACCTGGTCGCTGGCAACCCGGTCGGCGTTGCGCTAACGCCGGTGCCGGCCGGCGAACCAGACCGACAGGCCGACGACGCCGCTGGCCATCACCAGGAGTCCGAAGGCCACGGAAACAGCAAGCGCCGCGTCGGCCGGGACGCCAACGATCCCGAATGCGGCCACAAGCACGCCTTCGCGGACACCCCAGCCACCCAGCGAGATCGGCAGCGTGGCAACCAGCATTGCAGGCGGCACCAGCACCAGGCATGGCAACAACGGCACCTCCAGGCCGACCCCCATCGCGACCGCCCACAGCGCCAGCGCGCCGCTGAGATGGATCAGGATCGACAGACACAGCACCACCACACCGTTCCGCGACAACAGCACTGCATGCGCGTCTTCCATGATGCGCCGCCAAGGCGATCCGGGGGAACCGAGCCGCACCCCCAGCGCAATCAGACCGGCCATCAAGACGCTTGCCCCGGCCAGCAGGGACAAGGCAACCAGGGCCGGCCCCTGGGTCAATGGCAGCGCCGCGGCGGCCAGGACCCCCAGGGTCAACAGACCGGCCAGCCGCTCAAGGGCAACGCCGCCCGCAGCGCGGCCAAGCGTCACCCCGGCGGCTCTCAGCCGCCAGACCCGGACCGCATCGCCGCCGATGGTGGAGGACAGGGTCTGGTTGAAGAAGGTGCCCAGGAAGAAGAGGTGCATGGCGCGAACGATGCCGAGCCGCCCGCCCTGCAGCAGCACAATCGCCCGCCAGCGCAGCGCACCGGCAGCGGCCTGGGCCAACAGCACCAGCAAGGCAGCGACCAGGGGGAAGGGGTCGAGGTCGCGCAACAGGGAAAGCGTCCGGCCGACATCGACGACCTGCAACAGCCACCAGGTGACCACGGCGGTGATACCGGCCTTGGCCAGGAGAATCAGCGTACGGCGGTGGGCCGGCGGGTCCAGCGTGTGCTCAGCCATGGCACACCACCCACATGCCGCCTGCGGTCCTGTCGCGGGTTGGCCCCGCTTTTCCTGTCATATCCGTCTTGCCTCCGCCCCGATCCTAGCCCGAAACGGGGCTTGAGGGGCGCACCGGATTCCGGAAATCGCCATGCCGCCAGTGGCGCAGCCCGAAACACGCGGCCTGCCGCCCCCGTGATGTTGCATCGCAATACAGCGTAGGCGTTTGGCAGACAGGAGATATCTCTTAAATTAGTCGCTTGAACGGACCAGGACGTTCTGCCATATTGTGCATTGCAGCAATGGGCGGCCCGCCCTTGCTGTGCGTCAGAGGCGGTTATCCGCCGCTGACGCTCTTTTGGGCGTTTCCTCCCTAGACTTGGGCCGTGCCTTCCGCACGGCCTTTTTTTCCGGATGACCCGCTGCGGCCCGGTCAGATCAGGACCCAGTTGCCAGCGCCGTTACGGCAGGCCGTCCCGCTGCCTTCGTGATCCACGCCGTCCAGGGACGCGCTGGAGTCGAAATCGCGACAGATCCTGCCCTTGTCATCAAGATAGGTCCGTCTTGGCGTGACCGCCCCGCCATTGCCGGTCTTGTCGTTGTTCCACCGGATTTCCGTGCCGGACTCGGTGTCGTTCAGGCCCCTGAACACCGTCCGGTCCATGCTTGCCCGGTCGGTCTTGCGCATGGTGTTGTAATAGTCCATCGCCGCATAGCTCAACGCGCCGCCCGCGGCGCCGGTGAGGACGGCTGCAACCCATTTGACGGCGCCGCTGCCGCCGATCCCCCAGTAACCAAGTGCGGCACCGGCGGTGACGCCGGCGATGGTGGTGGCCGCCAGGCGGTTCTTGTCGTCCCGCATGGCCTCGCAACCGCCGAGTGTCATTGCCGCAACACAGGCAAGTGCGACCGATGTCCGGCGCGCACGGCCAAGGAACCGGAGTGGCATGCGTCCCTCCATTGAAAATTTTGTGCGCAAACCGAAGCAATTTCCGCGCCAGGGCGCCTCGCTGTTTGCCATTCCCTTGCAAGGGGGGGGTAGCATGCCCCAGTTAACAATCCGGAAACCTGTCCATCACCCTCACAGCCAGAGACGGCGGAGGCTCCGTGAGCGCAATCATTAGGATAATTTTTGGGATTCTGATACTTGCTACGGTCGCAGGCTGCAGCAAGTATGTGGAATGGAACAAACCGCGCGCGCCGGGACGTGAGCCCGCCCCCGGCCCGCAGCTATTGCTGGCGTCAGGCCGAAGAGCGTGCCGCCGAGCAGTATGCGCGCGAGGGTGCGTCCCGGGACCAGGACAAGTTCAGCGCCTACGGCCGCAGTTCGCTGAGCGGCAACCTACGGCGCTTGGATGCCGAGCGGCTGCGCGAGGAGCTCTACGAAAACTGCCTGACGCTGCGCGCCCAGGCGCGGGATGCGGAGAAAGCGGCGGCTGAAGAGGCCGCCAGCGAAGAAACCGTGCCGACGCAGGCCTCGGCCGAGGAAACCGTCGTCGAAGAGGTCGTGGCCGACGAAGGGGCCGACGAAGGGGCCGACGAGGCGTTCGAAGACATCATCAAGCCGCCGCCGATGCAATAAGGCGTCGCCCGACCGCACTATTCCCGCCGGGCGGTCTCAATTGGACGTTCCGCGGCCCCATGCTATATCTGCCGCGCCTCCCACGCGTGGGTTGGCAGATATGGATTCTCAGCGCGCCGCAAAGACTTGACTGGCCACCTCTCCACCCTCTCGCTCGCCCGTCGGCTGTGGCGCGACTATATGCGGATCCACTGGCCGCGGATCGCCGCGGCCGTGCTGTGCATGATCCTTGTCGCCCTTTGCGTCGGCGCTCAGGCCAAGCTTGTCGAACCGATCCTCGACCATGTCCTGAACAAGGGCGCCGAATGGCTGATCTGGTTGATATCGCTGGGTTTCCTGGCCACCGCCGTGATCAAGGGATTGAGCAACTTCGCCCAAAGCCTGCTGATGCAAAGCGTCGGTCTGCGCGTCGTCCAACGGCTGCAGGGCGAGATGTTCCGCAGCATCCTCAACGCCGACCTTGCATTCCTCGGGCGCGAAGGCACGGGCCGGCAGTTTTCCCGCTTCACCAACGACGTGAACTATCTGCGGGACGCGGTCGTCAAGGCGTTCACCGGAATGGGCCGCGACATCCTCATCCTGACCGTGCTGATCGGGGTCAGCCTGCACCTGAACTGGCGCATGGCCATTGCCGCCTTCGTCATCCTGCCGCTCGCCGCCTTCCCCATCGTCAAGATCGGCCGTCGGCTGCGCCGCGTGGCCGCGGATACCCAGGCCGAATACGGGCAGATGACGGCGCTGCTGGACGATTCCTTCAAAGGCGCGCGCCAGGTGAAAGCCTACACGATGGAGGCCCACGAGCAGGGCCGCGCCGAAGCCGCGTTCGCCACGATGTACCGGCTGATCCTGCGGGCGATCCGGGTCAGGTCGGCCAGCTACCCGATCATGGAAACCCTGATCGGGGTGGCGATCGCGGGGATTCTGATCTGGGGCGGCTACCAGATCATCTGGGGCCAGACCACCGTCGGGGCCTTCGTCGGTTTCATCTACGCCTTGATCGCGGCCTATCAGCCGATGCGAAGTCTCGCCAACATCAACGCCAGCCTGCAGGAGGGACTCGCCGCAGCGCAGCGGATCTTCACCGTAATCGACTACCGCTCGCCGATCCGCGAGCGCCCCGATGCGCGCCCGCTCGCCGTTTCCGACGGCACCATTGCGGTCGAGGCTGCCACCTTCAGCTATGGCGAGGACATCTCCGCACTGTCCGAGGTCACGTTGGATATTCCAGGCGGCAAGACGGTCGCGCTGGTCGGCCCGTCGGGCGCCGGCAAGTCGACTGTGCTGAACCTGATTCCGCGGTTCTACGATTTGGACGGCGGCAGCATTGCGATCGATGGCCAGGACGTGCGCGACGTGACGATCGCAAGCCTGCGCGACGCGATCGGTCTGGTCAGTCAGGAAACCGGGCTGTTCAACGATACCGTCCTGGCCAACATCGCCTACGGCAAACCGGACGCAACCAAGGACGAGGTTGTCGCGGCCGCGAAGGCCGCCGCGGCGCACGAATTCATCGCGGACCTGCCCGACGGCTATGACACGGTGGTGGGCGAGCGCGGCCTGCGCCTTTCCGGGGGGCAGCGCCAGCGGATCACCATCGCACGGGCAATGTTGAAAAACGCGCCGATCCTGCTGCTGGACGAGGCGACATCGGCCCTGGACTCGGAATCCGAGCGGGTCGTGCAGGAGGCTTTGGGACGGCTGATGGTCGGACGGACCACGGTCGTCATTGCGCACCGCCTGTCCACCGTGGTCGATGCGGACAAGATCTATGTCCTGGATCGGGGCCGGGTGTGCGAATGCGGGACACACGCGGAACTCATGCAAGAGGACGGACTCTACGCCAGGCTGTGCCGGGTCCAGTTCGCCGCCGGCGGCGGCGCGGGAGAGAAGCCGGCGCCCGCCGACGGTGCGGCGATGCGCGCCCGGGCATGACCGGGTCGGACGAGTGGTGCCGGAGGGCATCGTGTACGTAAGGGAACGCGCGGCCCTGGGCTGGCTGTCGTCGTACCGCGCATTGACCGCCCTGGGCGCGCCCCTGATCGCGTTGCACCTCAAGCGGCGCTTGGCCCGCGGGCGGGAGCACCAGGCCAGGTTCGCCGAGAGAATGGGTCGCCCCTCCAGGCCAAGACCGCCCGGAATCCTGGTCTGGGTGCACGCCGCAAGCGTGGGCGAAGCGCAGTCCGCATTGACCCTGATCGCCCGGCTGCTGGCGTTGCGCCCGGACATCCACATCCTTGTAACCACCGGAACCGTCACATCGGCCGCCTTGATGGAAGACAGGCTGCCGGCAAAATGCCTGCACCAGTTCGCGCCGGTCGATCGCCGCGCCTGGGTGCGCAGTTTCCTGCGCCACTGGAAACCGGATCTGGGGATCTGGGTTGAATCGGAACTGTGGCCCAACCTGGTCGCGGAATCGGCCGCCCGCAGGATGCCGATGGCGTTGGTGAACGCACGCATGTCCGACCGGTCCTTCCAGAACTGGAAACGGGCACGGGGGCTGATCCGGCACCTGCTGCGCGCCTTCGATGTGTATTTCGGACAGACCGATGACGATGCCCGACGGTTTGCCGATCTGGGCGCGCGCCGGGTTCTCAGCGCCGGAAACCTGAAGGCGGCGGCGCCGCCGCTGCCGGCCGATACGGGCGAACTGAAGAGGTTCCGGCAGGCGCTGGCCGGCCGATTCCTGTGGATCGCGGCCAGCACCCACCCCGGCGAGGAAGAGGTCGTGCTGGATGCGCACGCGCGGCTGGCCGCGCGGCATCCGAACCTGCTGACCATCCTGGCACCCCGTCATCCCAGCCGCTGCGATGCGGTGGCAGCGCTGGTCGGCGAACGCGGCTTCGGGCTGGCGCTTCGTTCCACCGGCGAGGAACCGGGGCCGGACACCGGCGTCTACCTGATCAATACGATCGGTGAGCTGGGACTGTTCTACAGGCTGGCCGACATCGCATTGATCGGGGGCAGCCTGCTGGGGGTGCACAGGGGACACAATCCGGTGGAGGCTGCGCAATTGGACGCCGCCATTCTGCATGGCCCGGACATGACAAACCACGCCGCGATCGCGACCGCCCTGGCCGAAGTGGGCGCGGCGATCACTGTCACCGATGCGGACTCGCTAGCCGAGGCTGTGGCCGGGTTGTGGGCAGACCCTGCGCGCCGGCAGACAATGGTGGAGACCGCGGCAAGTCTGGCAGCGGGGAACCAGACTGTCGTTGACCGGGTCGCAGGGCTGATCCTGCCGCTGCTGCCCCAGCGCACGATGGATGATTGAACGTGCGCGCGCCAGCCTTCTGGAGCGAATCCGGCCTGCTGCCGGGCCTGCTGGCACCGGCGGCGGCGCTTTATTCGCTGGGGGCGGCGCTTCGCCAGGCCACGGTCCGGCCGCAGCGCGCTTCGGTTCCCGTCGTGTGCGTCGGCAATGCCGTGGCCGGCGGCGCCGGCAAGACGCCGGTCGCCCTATCCATCGCCGCGCTGTTGCAGCGATTGGGGCACAAGCCAGGCTTTCTGACCCGGGGCTATGGCGGACGCTTGAAGGGTCCGGTCGCCGTCAAGCCGGACCAGCACAACGCCCGGGACGTCGGCGACGAACCGCTGCTTCTGGCCCGGGCCGCACAGACCGTGGTCGCCGCGGACCGACCGGCGGGCGCGGTCCTGGCGGCGCGGTTGGGCGCTGACGTGATCGTCATGGATGACGGGCTCCAGAACCCTTCGCTGGAAAAGGACCTTTCCTTTCTGGTCATCGATGGCGGCTTCGGCTTCGGCAACGGCCGCGTGATACCGGCCGGCCCGCTACGGGAGCCGCTGGACCGCAGCTTCGCTCGCGCCGATGCCGCCGTCATCATCGGCCCCGATAGAACCGGCGTTCGGCCGACTCTACCCGGCGACCTGACTGTCCTGGAGGCACGCCTGGCCCCGATCGCCGATGAAGCGCTGTCCCGCCGCCGGGTGCTTGCCTTCGCCGGCATCGGCCGGCCGGAGAAGTTCTTCGAGACCCTGCGCGCCATGCAATGCGACCTGGTCGCCGTCCATTCCTTTCCCGACCATCACCGCTACGACCCGGACGAAATCATGCACCTGGTCGAGGCTGCTGCCCGCCAGGAGGCCGTGCCGGTCACGACCGAAAAGGACTTCGTACGGCTGCCCCAGGAGGCCAGGCCGATGGTCCGCGTTCTGAAGATCACGACCGAATGGCGGGACGGCGCAACCCTTGAAGCCCTGATCGGCCGGCATGTCCCAGCAATCTAGGAAGTCACCCAAGGCGCGCCGGCTGCGCCGGATCCTGCTGGACCCGTTGGTGGGCGTGCTGGCACTGGTCGCCTATGGGCTGTTCCGTCTTTTGCCTCTGGACGCCGCCTCCGCCCTCGGCGGACGCATTGCCGGTCTGGTCGGCCCGCGCCTCGCGTCCGACCGGATTGCCCGGCGCAACCTGGCACGTGCCTTTCACGACAAGACGCCGTCGGAAATCGACACCATCATGGCCGGGCTGTGGGACAATCTGGGGCGGACCATCGGCGAATACCCGCATCTGGACGCGATCAAGACCCAGGGGCCGGATCGCCGGGTCGAGGTGGTCGACGAACAGAAGGTGCACCAGGGCCTGAAGGGCGGCGCCTACATCTTCCTGGCGGCGCATCAGGCCAACTGGGAAATCTCGGCCAAGGCGGCAACGGATCACGGCGTCGGCTTTGCCGGCGTCTACCGAACGGCGTCCAACCCCATCGTCGACTGGCTGATTCGCCGCTCCCGCGCGTCGATCTACACCGGGATGCTGCCCAAGGGGCGCGAGGGCGCCAAACAGGCGATCGGCGTGCTACGGGCAAAGCAGGGCCTGGGTATGCTGGTCGACCAGAAGTTCAACGAGGGTCTGCCGATCCCGTTTTTCGGCCGCGACGCGATGACCGCAACGGCGCCGGCCGATCTGGCCATGACATTCGGCTGCCCGCTGGTTCCGGTTCAGGTGGAGCGGCTGGGCGGGGCGCGGTTCCGCATGACGGTCTACCCGCCGATTACCGTTTCCAAGGCCGGCGACCGCAAGGCGAATGTCCGCGCGGCGCTGGTTGAGATCAACGCGCTGGTCGAAAGCTGGGTGCGGAAACGGCCGGAACAGTGGTTCTGGATCCACCGGCGCTGGCCGGACTGATCACTCGCCCATCGGCGGCACCAGCAAGGCCGCATCCAGCCGCTTGTCGAACCAGTTGATGCGCCAGTCCAGATGCGCGCCGGTGGCGCGGCCGGTCGCGCCCACGGTTCCCAGCACATCGCCCTGCCGAACGACGTCGCCCTCGCGAACGGCAATCGTCTTGGCATGCAGGAATGTGGACTGGACGCCATGGCCGTGATCCACCATCAGGGTCCCGCCGGAGAAGTACATGTCGTCATGCACCAACGAGACCACGCCGTCCGCCGGCGCGACGAAGGGCTTCCCTTCGGGCGCCGCGATATCGATGCCGAAATGGGGCTGCCGCGGCTGACCGTTCAGAATGCGTTGCGAACCATAGACGCCCGAGACGCGTCCTTCGACCGGCCAGATCCAAGACCCGGCGAACCAGGTCTCGTCGGTGTCCCGGGCACGGGCGGCACGGACCAGCGCGGCCTCCCGCCTGATCCGCGCGATTTGTTCCGGCGGTGGCGTGACCTTCTTCGGCGGCAGGCCGTCGATGCGCTGGATGACGTATTCGCGCGGCGCAACCGTCAAGGCGCGCCGGGTCTGACTCCCATCGGGATGCTCCACTTCCAACGGCACGGTTGCCGGCTCGTCGCGGTGAAAACCTATGACGAAGGTGCCATCGGCCGCAACCCGCACCGACCGGTCCGCATAGGACACGACGGCGCCGGGCTCGGTCTTGCCGACGACCATCCCGCCCTGCTGGAATGCGCCCTGCAGATCCAAAGTCCCGGCCAGGGCCGGCGCCGTCGACAGGAGGCATGCCAGGAAGACGGTCAGTGTTCTCATAGCAAGGTCCCCTGCTCGCCTTTGGGCGGCGGCCGCCGCCCGGCCCGCCGCGGGCGCTTCGGCGCGGAGTCTTCGCCGGCAGCGGCCCCTTCCACGGTTGCCGCGACGCTGTCCTCAGCACCGAACTGCAATGTGACATGCTCGGCCGCGCGCGCCGCCGCGCCGCTTTCGATCACATGGCCGTCATGGTCGCGCACCAACGCGTAGCCGCGGCTCAACACGCGTTCGTACGATACGCTGTCCAGCCGCTCGCCGAACTGCGCCAGTTTCTCGTCCAGCCGGACCAGGGTGCGCAGGATCGGTTCCGGCGTGAATCGTCGGTCGATCCGGATCAGGTGCTCGCCGCCGCGGTCCAGGGCACGGCGCGCGCCGGTCGCCAGCCGCTCGTCCAGCATCGCGAGGTGTTGTCCGTTCGCCGCAAGGACCTGGGCCGGGCTGCGCAGCCGTCCCGCCTCGATAGAAAGTTCCCGTTGCTTGCCCTGCAGCAGGGAACGCGCGGCCTGGTCCAGCCGGTCCGCGACCATGTCCAGATACTGTGCCTTCGTCGCCACCAGCGTGTCGGCATCCGGCAGACCACGGGCCAGCCCTTCGACGCGCATCCGCCGATGCTCCAGCGTTCGCGTCGCGCCTGCGAACAGCCGGCTGGCCAGATCCATGACCGTCGACACCAGTTCCGAACGCACCGGCACGGCCATCTCCGCCGCCGCAGTCGGCGTCGGTGCGCGTCGGTCGGCGACAAAATCGATCAGCGTGGTATCGGTTTCGTGTCCGACAGCGGAGATGATCGGCAGCGCGCTGGCGGCTGCGGCACGCACCACCTCCTCTTCGTTGAAGGCCCACAGGTCTTCCAGACTGCCGCCGCCACGCGCCACGATCAGCAGATCGGGTCGCGGCACCGGCCCGTCCGCCGCCAGGGCGTTGAACCCCTGGATGGCGGCGGCGACCTGCCCGGCGGCACCATCGCCCTGGACAAGCACCGGCCATAGCAGCACATGGCGCGGGAACCTGTCGGACAGGCGGTGCAGGATGTCCCGGATGACAGCCCCGGTCGGCGAAGTGACCACGCCGATCACGTCGGGCAGATAGGGCAGCGGTTTCTTGCGCTCCGGGTCGAACAGGCCTTCGGCGGCCAGTTTCTTGCGCCGCTCCTCCAACAGTTTGAGCAGCGCGCCCTCGCCCGCGACCTCCAGGCTTTCGATCACGATCTGGTACTTGGACCGGCCGGCATAGGTGGTCAGCCGGCCGACCGCGATCACCTCCAGCCCGTCCTCGGGCGCGACCGCCAGGCGCCCCGCGGTGCCGCGCCAGCAGACGGCGTCGAGGACCGCGTTTTCGTCCTTCAACGCCATATAGAGATGTCCGGACGCGGCGCGCTTGAAGCCCGAGATCTCGCCGCGGATCCGGACATGGCCGAAGCGGTCCTCGACCACGCGCTTCAGAGCCTGGCTGAGCTCCGAAACGGTGAACTCGGGTGCGTTCGAGGGGGCGTCGCGTGAAATCTGGTTCATGGTGGCGCGGCGCATGATAAAAGGGCGCGACGGCCCGGCCAAGCGGGTTCGTCGAAAACCGGATCATCAGGCAAATCCGAGGAGTGCGATGAAAATTCTCGTCGTCGGCGGCGGTGGCCGGGAGCACGCATTGTGCTGGGCGATCGGCGGTTCGCCCCTGTGTACCGAGCTATATTGCGCCCCGGGCAACGCCGGCATTGCCGCCATCGCCCAATGCGTCGACATCGATGCATCGGACGTCGACGGGCTGGTGGCCTTCGCCAAGCGAGACGGCATCGATCTTGTGGTGGTCGGGCCCGAAGCGCCCCTGGTGCTGGGGCTGGTCGACCGCCTGAAGGAAGAGGATATCAAGGTCTTCGGACCGACCCGGGCGGCCGCCCAGTTGGAAGCGTCGAAGGGTTTCGCCAAGGACCTGTGCGCGGCCAACGGCATTCCCACCGCCGCCTATGCCCGGTTCGAAGACGCCGAGGCCGCCCGCGCCTATGTCCGCGAAAAAGGCGCGCCCATCGTGGTCAAGGCCGACGGGCTGGCGACCGGAAAGGGCGTCACCGTGGCCGCGACCGTCGAGGAGGCGATTGCGGCGGTCGACGCGGCCATGCTGGACCAGGCGTTCGGCGCGGCGGGCGCCGCCGTCGTGATCGAGGACTGCCTGGTGGGCGAGGAACTTTCCTTCTTCGCATTGTGCGACGGCACCACCGCCCTGCCCCTGGCCTCGGCCCAGGACCACAAGGCGGTCGGCGACGGCGACACCGGCCCCAACACCGGCGGCATGGGCGCTTATTCGCCAGCGCCGGTGGCGACGCCTGCGCTGGAAGCCCGGATCATGGAGACCATCGTCCAGCCGACGCTGACGGCCATGGCCGCGGCGGGCACACCCTATGTGGGCGTTCTCTATTGCGGGTTGATGATCACATCGGACGGGCCGGAGCTGATCGAATACAACGTCCGTTTCGGCGATCCCGAATGCCAGGTCCTGATGATGCGGCTGATGTCCGACATCGTGCCGGCCCTGATCGCGGCGGCCGACGGCGTCCTGGCCAGTTTCGACCTGCGTTGGTACCCCGAGGCGGCACTGACCGTGGTCATGGCGGCCAAGGGCTATCCCGGCGCCTATGACAAGGGAACGGTGATCGCCGGCATCGAGGCAGCGGAAACCGACGACGACGTCATGGTCTTCCATGCCGGCACCGCCCGGCGCGGCGACGGGGCGTTGGTGGCCCAGGGCGGCCGTGTCCTGAACGTCACCGCAATCGGGGAAACGGTGGGCGCGGCGCAGGAACGGGCCTATGCCGCAGTGCAACAAATCGACTGGCCCGAGGGCTTCTGCCGCCGGGACATCGGCGGGCGGGCGGTCGCGCGCGAAGAAGCCTGACCCCAGGCCCCGTTCTGCCGACCGGGCCCAAGAAGAATGTAAAAAAATGTCGCGGGGCCGCCGCTGCGCCCCTGGCTTGGGGTACAACTATGGAAAATAACAAGCTCCGGACTTGGCGGCAGAAACAGGGGGACTCGGGAGATGGTCCACGGCAATGTGATGGCCCTGCGCGACGCGGTGCGCCGGTTTGTGCGCGAGCGGCTGCAACCGCTGGAACGCCGGGTCGCGGACGAAGACGCCATCCCCGAAGAGACCATCGAAGAGATCCGCCAGATGGGTCTGTTCGGCCTGTCGATTCCCACGGAATACGGCGGCCTGGGGCTTTCCATGTCGGCAGAGGTCCAGATCGTCATTGAGATCGGCTGGGTTTCGCCCGCCTTCCGATCTCTGGTCGGCACCAACAATGGCATCGGCTCGCAAGGGCTGCTGCTGGCCGGGACCGAGGCCCAGAAGAAGGCCTACCTGCCCCGCATGGCCAGGGGCGAGCTGATTGGCAGTTTCGCCCTGACCGAGCCCGAGGCAGGGTCCGACGCGGGCTCGGTGCGCACGACCGCGCGGCGCGACGGCGACAGCTACGTCCTGAACGGCACCAAACGCTATATTACCAACGCGCCCCAGGCGGGTCTGTTCACCGTCTTCGCCCGGACGGATCCGGAAACCAAAGGCGGCCGGGGCGTCTCCGCCTTTCTGGCCGAGGCCGACACGCCGGGCATCAGCCTGGGGCCGAAGGACCGGAAGATGGGCCATCGCGGCGCCCATTCCTGCGACGTGATCTTTGAGGATTGCCGCATCCCCGCAACCAGCCTGCTGGGCCGGGAGGGCGAAGGATTCAAGACCGCAATGCGGGTGCTGGACCGGGGCCGCATCCAGATCGCGTCGGTGTGCTGCGGCGTGGCCGAACGGCTGATCCACGAGGCGGTGTCCTACGCCACCGAACGCCGGCAGTTCGGAAAACCGATTGCCGAGTTCCAGCTTGTCCAGGCGATGCTGGCCGACAGCCGGGCGGAGGCCTTTGCCGCACGTTCCATGGTCGAGGAGACGGCCCGGCGCAAGGATGCCGGCGAAGACGTCACCGAGGAGGCGGCCTGCTGCAAGATGTTCGCCTCGGAGATGGTCGGCCGGCCGGCGGACCGGGCGGTCCAGGTGCACGGCGGCGCCGGCTATATCGCCGACTACGACGTGGAGCGGATCTACCGGGACGTGCGCCTGTTCCGCATCTACGAGGGCACCACCCAGATCCAGCAACTGGTGATCGCAAAGCGCATGTTGGCGAAGCATGGGGGGTGACACCGGAACCCCCTCATCCGGCCCTTCGGGCCACCTTCTCCCCGCAGGGGAGAAGGGAGCATAGCCCCTCTCCCAAGGGGGGAGAGGGGTTGGGGTGAGGGTGTTACCGCTGCTTAGCCGCCCTGCCCCGTCGCCGCCCTGTACCATCTCACGATCTTCGCCCGTTCGCCGGGTTCCATGTAGGAGACGTTGGCCGGCGGCATGGCGTGGGAGAGCCCGGCCTGTAGATAGATCTCGCGCGCATGCGCAGCGATCTGCCGTTCGGTCTCCAGCACCACGCCCTTGGGCGCGACCCTGATCCCTTCCCAGCCCGGCTCCTGAGCGTGGCACATGGAACAGCGGCCCAGCACGGTCTCGGTCACCTGCTCGAAGCCTTCGGCCGCGGCGAAGCGCTGCAGGCCCGGCGCCAGGGCGGCGGCCTCGGCCTCCTCTTCTTCCAGCTCGGCGAAACTGATGAAGGTCGACAGCCAGATCACGGCGATCATCAGCACCGCCGTCGCCCCCCAGGTCCACCAGGGTTTGCCGCCGCGCGCGTGCATGGTGTTGAAGAAGTGCCGGATCGTCACGCCCATCAGGAACACCAGCGATGCGATGACCCAGTTGTAGTCGGTCGCGAAGGCCAGCGGCTGGTGGTTGGACAGCATCAGAAACAGGACCGGCAGGGTCAGGTAGTTGTTGTGAGTCGAGCGCTGCTTGGCGCCGGGGCCGTATTCCGGGTCGGGCGCGCGGCCGGCCTTCAGATCGGCAACCACGATCTTCTGGTTGGGGATGATCACCAGGAACACGTTGCCGGACATGATGGTCGCGGTAAACGCACCCAGATGCAGCAGCGCCGCGCGGCCCGAAAAGACCTCGGTATAGCCCCAGGCCATCGCCACCAGCAGCACATAGAGGACCAGCATCAGCCGGGTGTTGTCGTTGCCCAGCGGGCTCCTGCAAATCAGGTTGTAGGCGACCCAGCCGAAGGCGATGGAACCCAGCGAAATCGCGATCGCCACCGGCACCGACAGGTCCATCACGGCAGGGTCGATCAGATAAAGGTCGGCGCCCGCGTAATAGACCAGGCACAACAGGACGAAACCCGACAGCCAGGTGGCGTAGCTCTCCCACTTGAACCAGGTCAGGTGCTCGGGCAGGCGTTCCGGCGCCACCAGGTATTTCTGGATGTGGTAGAAGCCGCCGCCATGGACCTGCCATTCCTCGCCGCTGGCGCCTTCCGGCAGGTCCGGCGCCTTGCGCAGGCCCAAATCCAGCGCGATGAAATAGAAGGACGAGCCGATCCAGGCGATGCCGGTGATCACGTGCAGCCAGCGCACCGTGAAATTCAGCCAATCTCCCAGGATCGCCGTATCGAGCAGTGTTTCCATCATTTGCCTCCACCGTTGGCGACAGAATGGACCGGGCACGCCTTTAGATAAATCCCGAAGATCACCGAGGACTTTCAAAGAAATCCGTCGAATGATAGCGTGCGCGGCGCATGTCCTATGTGAACGCCGTCCGCATCTTCGTCCGTGTCTACGAGCTGGGCAACATGTCGGCCGCGGCGCGGGACCAGCGGGTCTCACCGGCGGTGGCCTCCAGCCGCATCGCCGAGCTGGAGCGGCATCTGGGCGTGCGCCTGTTCAACCGCACGACACGGCGCCTGCAGCCGACCGAACACGGGCGCATCTTCTACGACGGCGCGGTCGGCATTCTCGAGGCGATCGCCGAGGCCGAGGCCGCCGTGGCCGACGTGGCGGAGAACCCGCGCGGCTCGATCTTCGTGGGCGCCCCGCTTGGCATCGGCCGGCGCCTGATCGCACCGAACGTGCCGGCGTTCAAGGACCTCTACCCCGCCGTCGACATCCGGCTGCGCATGTCCGACCGCAAGATCGACGTCACGGCGGAAGGGCTGGACGTGGCCTTCGTGCTGGGCACGCTGGAGGATTCCAGCCTGCGCGTGCGCACCATCGCCGAATGCCCGCGGGTGCTGTGCGCGGCGCCGGCCTACGTCGCGCGGCGCGGCATGCCGCGCGACGGTCACGACCTGGTCGCCGACCGGCACGACTGCCTGATGTTGCGGTTTCCGGGCGCCACCGAGTTCCAGCTGGTGCTGACCACGCCGGACGGCCCGCGCCGGTTCGATGTGGCCGGCCCTTTCGAGTCGGACGACGGCGATGTGCTGACCGGCTGGGCGCTGGACGGCCGCGGCATCGTCAACAAGCCGCTGTTCGAGGTGGCCGACCACCTGGCCTCGGGCGCACTGGTCCCTGTGGCCGAGGACACGCCGCCGCCGCCGGTGCAGCTCGCCTGCCTCTACCCGCACAAGCGCTACCAGGATCCGAAGACGCGGCTGTTCATCGACTTCATGGTGGGGCGCTGCAAGGAAGCTTTGCAGGGTCTCGCGGACTAGCGCCGCACCTGCGCAAACCGTGTCGGACGGATAGCTGTGTGCGACTCCCTGCCGCAGGGAGTTGGCCTTTGACCTGCATCAAGCCGGAAGTTACATTCAGAAATTACATTCTATAAAAATCGAATGTGATTGGGAGGGGCCGTCTTGCGATTGGCGTTCCTGAAAACGCTGAAACCAAGCTCCGGATTGGCGGACCGGTTGGCACAAATTGTCGCCGCCGCGTTCACGCTGTCCTTGTTCGCCGCGCCCTCCCTCGCCGCCGGCGCCGAACGCGGGCAGAAACTGTACCGCATGTGCAAGTCCTGCCATCAGGTCGGCGAGAAGGCCCGCAACAGCGTCGGCCCGCACCTGAACGACCTGTTCGGGCGCCGGGCCGGAACCGTGGACGGCGTCCAGTATTCGGCCGACCTGAAACGCGCCGGGACCAACGGCCTGCATTGGGATTTCGAGAATCTCGACATCTATGTGAAGAACCCGCGTTCCTTGGTGTCGGGCACGCGCATGCAGTTCGGTGGCGTGAAGAAGGAAAAGGACCGGGCCGACATCCTGGCCTACCTGCGTTTGTTTTCCGCCAACCCGCGGGACATCCCCGAAGCGGCCCGCACGGCGTTGGCGGCAACGCGTGATCCCCAGGTGGACTCCACGATCCTTGCCATCCAGGGCGACCCCGAATTCGGTGAATACCTGGCCGGCGAATGTATGACCTGCCATCAGCCAAGCGGGGAAGACAAGGGCATTCCGTCCATCGTCGGCTGGCCGACAGATGTCTTCGTGACCGCAATGCACGCCTATCGCGGCAAGGCCCGCAACCATCCGGTCATGCAGTTGATCGCGGCGCCGCTCAACGATCAGGAGATCGCGGCCCTGGCCGCCTATTTCGAGAGCCTACAGGAGTGATCCGCTCCACGACCCAAGAGAGGACAAGAGCATGAGGATGAACAGACGTACATTCGGTTTGGGCGCGATCGCCGCTACGGGTTCGCTGATGACGCCGGGCCTGGCATTGGCCGCGCGGCCGAAGGTTGCCATCGTCGGGGGCGGGGCCGGCGGCGCGACCGTCGCGCGCTACCTGGCCAAGGCCTCGAAGGGCGAAATCGACGTTACCCTGATCGAACCGACCCGGGCCTATTACACCTGCTTTTTCTCCAACCTCTACCTGGGCGGTTTCCGCAGCTATGCCTCGATCGGCCACAGCTACGGCAAACTTGCCAGCGACTACGGCGTCAACGTGGTCCACGACTGGGCGACCGCGGTAGACCGCGACAAGCGTACGGTCGGACTGGCGTCGGGCGGCACGCTCTCCTACGACCGCCTTGTCGTCGCGCCCGGCATCGACTTCCGCTACGAAACGGTCCCCGGCTACGGCGTCGATGCCGCCAACAAGATGCCGCACGCCTGGAAGGCAGGATCGCAGACGCAGCTCTTGAAGGCGCAGGTCGAAGCGATGCGCGAAGGCGGCACTTTCGTCATGGTCGCCCCGCCCAATCCCTATCGCTGTCCGCCGGGTCCCTACGAGCGTGTCTCGATAATCGCCCATATCCTGAAGCAGAAGAATCCCACGGCGAAGATCATCATCGTCGACCCGAAGGAAAAACACTCCAAGCAGGCCCTGTTCCAGGAAGGCTGGGAAGAACACTACAGCGGCATGATCGAGTGGGTCCCGGCTTCGTTCGCCGGCAAGCTGGAACGGATCGATCCGGAAGCGATGGAAATCCACACCGATTCCGAGGTGTTCAAGGCCGACGTCGCCAACGTGATTCCCGGTCAGAAGGCCGGCAAGATTGCCGCCATGGCGGGCCTCACCAACGACAGCGGCTATTGCCCCATCGTGCCGGCGACCATGCAAAGCCAATTGGACGAGAACGTCTATCTGGTCGGGGACGCGACCATCGCGGGCGACATGCCGAAATCCGGCTTTTCGGCCAACAGCCAGGCCAAGGTCGCGGCCATGGCGGTGCGTTCGTCACTGACCAAGTCCAAGCTGTTCCCGGCCCGGTTCGCCAACACATGCTGGAGCCTGATCGCCACCGACGACGGGGTGAAGGTCGGCGCCAAGTACGAGGCGACCGACGAAAAGATCGCCAAGACCGAAGGATTCATCAGCAAGACCGGCGAGGATGCGCAGCTGCGCAAACAGACCTACGAGGAATCCATCGGCTGGTACGAGGGCATTACCGCCGACATGTTCGGCTGAGCTGCCTTCCCGATCGCGGTGCGCGTCGACACCAGCACCGCGAAACTGGGGTCAGGTCTTCTTTCCCGATCCTCCCTAACCATGCGGGAAACGGGATCTGACCCCCATCGTTTCCGAAGTCAAAGGCGTCTTGCCACGACCAAAACCGGCTCGATCTGGTCGGCTTCGCAGGCCTTGAGATAGTTCGAAAACTTCTGCGGCGTATTGGCGCCGGCCAGCAGGTGCAGCCCCAGCGGCGGCGGGCCACCCGCCGCGGCGATCTTCGCGAACGCGTCGCGGAAGAACCCGATTGCAAAATCGCGCAGGCTTTCCTGCGCCTCGATCTCGAAGCCCGCGCCGCGCAGCAGGGGGCCGGTCTCAGCCCGCGTCTTCAGGAACGCATCGTCCAGGAATTTCAGGTTCGCCACGGCCCGACGCCGCTGGTGCGCGCGATATGCCGTATTACAGAGGCCCTTCGTGACCGCCGCACAGACCGCGACCATCGCGGCAATTGCCTTCGCTGGCCCGGCCGATGAGACTAAGAACATACCCATTGCCGTATCCTTTCTTCGGTCCTGTCAGCGTGCCATCGGCAACGCGGCGGGCGGATATAGGTGAACGAAAACACCGTTGCCGGTTGTCTACCCATGGGTGCTGGTGATGGCGCCGACGTAACGCCGGCGGCGCTGAACCGGATGTGAACCCTGTCACACGCCCGAAGGGTTTTCGGGTCCTGATCACAGCCCTGCGGTCCGCTATCCCGGAATAGCGCGCGGTTTGCGGAACGTCATATGCTGTTCCTCCACCGCGCCGCGCGACGACGCTTCTGCCAAGGAGGAACGCCCCACCATGTGCCGCTGGCTTGCCTATTCCGGAGCGCCGTTGCCGCTCGAAGAATTGATCCTGAAGCCCGAACATTCGCTGATCGACCAGTCCATCGCGGCGCGCCTGGGCGAGAACACGCTGAATGGCGACGGGTTCGGGCTGGGCTGGTACGGCAAGCCGGAGACGCCAGGCGTCTACAAAGGAACTCAGCCGGCGTGGAACGACAGCAACCTGAAGGATCTGTGCGCCCACATCGCATCGCCCCTGTTCTTCGCCCACATCCGCGCCACCACGGGGACCGCGGTACAGCAATCGAACTGCCATCCATTCCGGCATGGCAAATGGCTGTTCCAGCACAACGGTCTGATCCGCAATTTCCAGCGGGTCAAGCGCGACCTGGCGCTGCAGGTCCGCCCCGACCTGTTCGCGGAAATCGGCGGCACCACCGACTCCGAGCTGATGTTCTTCCTGGCGCGCAGCTTCGGATTGGAGGACGACCCGGTCGAGGGCATGGCGCGCATGGTTGGCTGCGTGGAAAAGGCCTGCGCGGACCACGGGATCGAGAACGGCCTGCAGATGAGCGTCGGCTTAAGCGACGGCGAACGCCTGTTCGCCTTTCGGTATTCCACCGAAGGCGCCTCGCGTTCGCTGTTTCACTCGACCAGCATCGACGCCCTGAAGGAAATCAATTCGGAACTGGAGAAGTACTCGTCGGACACCCACGTGGTGGTTTCCGAGCCTCTTTCTTCGATGACCGAGGCTTGGAAGGAGGTGCCGGAATCCACGGTGATCCTGGTCCGGCACGGCGAAGTGGAGGCGCGCCCGTTCGTGCCGACCGCACCGGACGGCTGACCCGCCTGGCCGTGCGCCCCCCTGCGGTCAACCGCTGGGCCCGTCCGGTCGCGTCAGGATGAAGACGGCGACGGCGGAAAGCACGACCGCCTGGGTGATTAGGATCCATGGCCCGACGCCCAGGGCCAGGCTGATGCCGAAGGTCGCCGCCATCACCAGGACGGCGATCCCCTTGGTGCGGCGGTCGATGCTGCCGTGCCGGCGCCAGTTCTCGATCAGCGGTCCGAACTGGGGGTGCGCGACCAGCCAGTCGTGCAGCCGGGGCGACGACTTGGCGAAGCAGAACGCCGCCAGCAACAGGAACGGCGTCGTCGGCAGCAACGGCAGGACCACGCCAGCCAGGCCGAAAGCCAGCGCTGTAAGGCCGAACAGCAGCCAGAACGTGCGGGTGGTTTGAATCACGGGCGCCGGCACCGATCCGTTCAGAGGATGCCAAGCTGTGCTGCCCCTGTTAGGCGGTGTCAAGCGCATACGGAGGTTGGCGCGCCGCTGCATCGACCGTGGGGGATCTGGCTTGGTCACGGCTGCACGCTGCCGTGCGCCTGGATCGTATCGCCGACCGGACGCAGCTTTACTTCAGGATGCGGATTTCATCGACCACAAGATTGGCCTCAAAAGCCTCCGTAATTGTTTGCGGTGCAAAGAAGCTCGGCATGTGGATTTCCGAGAAGTCCGGGTTGATGAACGGACGATTGGACGCAATGGCAATCCCGTTGACGCAGAACGAGTAGGTCTTGGTGTCGAGGTCAAGTTCGATCCGAACGTCATGGGCAACCGTCGGATCGTAGTTCCCCGTCAGTTCAACGTAGGTGCCGCCTTCCAGCGCATGATAGGCACCGTCGAACAGCTTGATATTGAGCGCATCGTTGACCTGCTGGTCCGACACGATCGCAATCACGCCTGCAATCAGATGCTGAGGAACAGCCGCGCCGTGCGCACGGTATCTGATCACATAAGCGCCCTGGTCGTTTTCCTGATTGTCGATCATTCCGGCAATGGCGTCGACGGTCGTCGGGTTCGCCACGTGGCGCGTGATGCTGAGCGCCTTTGATCCAAGCGCCGGCGAATCGACGACGACGGCCGTGCCGGCAGAGCCCTGCACGATCAGATTGGCGCCTGGCGGTCCATATGCCGGCGCCGGGGCCGGCATCAATCCAACGGCGTCGCTGTCGAAAGTCGCCACGAACAGAGAGCGAAATTCGTTCAAACTGCAACTCGCCGCAGGTGGCTCGGTGGGACCGTTATTGTCGCCATTCGTCGCGATAATCGTGGCCAAGCCGAACACCGCGACAACCCCCATTCCAACGCCTCTGGCGACGCGAAGATACAATGGTCTCTGTGTCATCGGGTCTCTCCCCGTTTGTTCATGAGCGTCAGTGCGCAGAAGGCGGACAAGCCGCCTGCGGCGATCGAAGCGAGATCAAGCCAGTCGAACGTTCCGTTGGCGAAGAACGCGTTGATTTCGGCCAGAACGACGTTCTCCGAGGCCAAGATCGGCGCCAAAAGCCCGTGAAGCGCCGGGTGTTGGAACGCCTCAAAGCACGTGTCGATGAGCCACCACGCACCGCAGACAAGCACGACCCCGAGGCGGCTGCGCGCGAAGAGGCCAGCGCAAATCAAGCTGAGCGAAAACACATGGATGAATGTTGGAAGATGGTCACCAAGTCGGCCGAAACTGAAGGACGCTCCTCCGACCACGAACAGATCCTGAAACAGTGCGGCAAGTTGCCAGGACGGTCTATCAACCAGGTAAACCGTCAGGCCGATTGCCAGAACACCGGCGCCCAGACCGACCGGTTTCCACCCGCTGTCCGTTGCCGCCGAACCGCGAGCGCGCCGCACGGTGTCGGGTTTTTCCGGGCAATCCTTCATGCTCCAGTTCCGTATCCACAATCCTCGCCGCGACGTGGACTGACAACCATATCGGCAGCCGCCCGACTGAAACACAACCCAGGTTAACGGAACGGCCGCTGAGAAAACGTACGGAACGCCTGATTATGCGGCCATGCCGCAATATGTCCTTATTGGTTTTTTTGAAAATAGGGCCTGTTTGTTTGCGTTATAAGGAAGGATGGACATTCAATTGGGGGGACGCAGGTGAACGACGACCCGCAGAACCGTGACGACAATACCGGTGCGCCCTCCAACATGGACCGCGCCGCCTTCGTTGCGCGTTTCGGCGGCGTGTTCGAGCATTCCCCTTGGATCGCGGAAGGCGCCTTCGACAACGGGCTCGGCCCGGCCCAGGACACCGCCACCGGCTTGCACGACGCGCTGTCCCATGTCTTTCGCAGCGCCGAAGAAGACGCGCGGCTGGGCGTGCTCAAGGCCCACCCGGACCTTGCCGGCCGGCTGGCCGCGGCGAAGCGCCTGACGCCCGAGTCGACCACCGAGCAGGCCTCGGCGGGGCTGGACGTGCTGACCGACGACGAACGCGCCGCCTTCACCGACCTGAACACCCGGTACGTGGAGAAATTCGGCTTTCCCTTCATCATCGCCGTGCGCGGGCTGGACAAGGGCCAGATCCTGGCCGCGTTCCGCCGCCGCATCGACCACGAACGCGCCACCGAGTTCGATGCGGCCTGCAAGCAGGTGGAACGCATTGCCGCGCTTCGCCTGGCCGACATGCTGCCGGACTGAGAAAGACGAGATCTTTGCCATGCAACGGAACGACGGACTCGAAATCCCTGCCTTCGCTCGCACCGCGGTCAACCTTGCCTCTGCCCGGTTGGGCGCGCGCGCCGTGGCCGCGACCGATCAGTTCTTCGCACCACTGGAGCGCATGCTGGCCGACGCGCCGGCCATCTTTATCCCCGACAAGTACGACGAGAACGGCAAGTGGATGGATGGCTGGGAAAGCCGGCGCCGCCGCGTTCCCGGCCACGACCATGCGGTCATCGCGCTGGCCGCCGCCGGGCGGATCGATGGCTTCGACATCGACACCGCGCATTTCACCGGCAACTATCCGCCCGCCTGCTCGATCGAGGCCTGCCGCAGCGAGACCGACCCCGGCGACGATGCCCAATGGACTGAGATCCTGCAGATCACGGCACTGAGTCCCAGCGCGCACCACTACGCGGCCTGCGACAACGACGAGATCTGGACCCACCTGCGCCTCAATATCTATCCCGACGGCGGCGTCGCGCGGCTGCGCGTGTTCGGCCGGCCCGAGATCGGCGCCGCGGCCCTGGAAGCGGGCGAGATCGATCTGGCCGCGGCGCTCAACGGCGGGCGTATCCTGGCCTTTTCCGATGCCCACTACGGCAGCTATCACCGCATGCTGGCCCCGGGCCGAGGCCTGGACATGGGCGACGGCTGGGAGACCCGGCGACGGCGCGAACCCGGCAACGACTGGATCATCGTCGCGCTGGGCACCCGCGGTACGGTCGCCCACGCCGCCGTGGACACCGCCCATTTCAAGGGAAACTTCCCGGAAAGCTGTTCCATCCAGGCGGCCGACCTCACCGGCTTTCAAGACGACTTGACGGATGCGGTGATCACGTCTTCGATGTTCTGGCCAACCCTGTTGCCGCGCCAGCCGCTGTCGGCCGACGCCGAGCACGCATTCGAAGAGGAGGTCGCCGCCGTCGGTCCGGTCACCCACATCCGGCTCAACATCTTCCCGGACGGCGGTATCAGCCGCCTGCGCCTGTTCGGGAGGCCCGCATGACCCGCACAGTCCGCGTCAGGCCGCTGACGCCCGAGGCCTTCGCGCCGTTCGGCGAGGTCATCGACACGGACTCCTCGCGCAGCTATCCGATCAACCAGGGAAGGTGCCAGCGCCACCACAACCTGGCCCGGCTGGAATTCCGCCCGCCCGACGGCCAGGCTGCGATCAGCCTGTTCGACAGCGCACCGGTTTCGCTTCCCTACGACCTGGATATGATGGAGCGCCATCCCCTGGGCAGCCAGGCCTTCCTGCCGATGACCGAACACCCGTTCCTGGTCGCGGTGGCGCCGGACGTCGACGGCAAGCCCGGCGAACCGCAGGCGTTCCTGACCCGGCCGGGACAGGGCGTCAACTATCGCGCCGGCACCTGGCACGCGGTGCTGATGCCGCTGGCCCGGCCCGGCCTGTTCGCCGTGATCGACCGGGTCGGCGAAGGCGAAAACCTGGAAGAACACTGGTTCGAGACACCCTGGCAGATCCTGGCGGAAGACAACACCGAAGTGCGCTGAGCGCCCGAAAACAAGGAGAGCAAGAAATATGGCCGTCCACACCATCGGCACGCCCGAACAACTTCGGGACCCGAACTACACGCCGCCGCTGTCCCAGGCGATCCCGCTGGGCATCCAGCATGTCCTGGCGATGTTCGTCTCCAACGTGACCCCGGCCATCATCGTGGCGGGCGCGGCCGGGTTCGGATTTGGCTCGAACTCGCCGGACTTCCCCGAGTTGATCTACATGATCCAGATGGCGATGTTCTTCGCCGGCGTCGCGACGCTGATCCAGACAATCGGCATCGGCCCGATGGGCGCGAAGCTGCCGATCGTGCAGGGCACCAGCTTCGCCTTTCTGCCGATCATGATACCGCTGGTCGCGGGCAAGGGCGTCGACGCGCTGGCCGCGCTGTTCGGCGGCGTGATCATCGGCGGCCTGTTTCACATGCTGCTGGGCACGGTGATCGGCAAGATCCGGTTCGCCCTGCCGCCGCTGGTGACCGGCCTGGTGGTGCTGATGATCGGCCTGGCGCTGGTCAAGGTGGGCATCCAATACGCCGGCGGCGGCGTTCCGGCCATCGGCAAGCCCGAGTTCGGCAGCCTGCTCAACTGGTCGGTCGCCCTGATCGTCGTCGTCGTCACGCTGGGCATCAAATTCTTCACCCGCGGCCTGTGGTCCGTCGCGGCGGTCCTGATCGGGTTGATCGTGGGGTATCTCGTGGCGATGGCCCTGGGCATGGTGAATTTCGAGAACGTCGGCCGGGCGGCCTATTTCGCGGTTCCCAATCCGCTGCGCTACGGCTTCGAGTTCAGCGCCGCGGCGGTGATCGGCTTCTGCCTGATGGCCATCGTCTCGGCGATCGAGACCGTCGGTGACGTCTCCGGCATCACCAAGGGCGGCGCCAGACGCGAAGCGAAGAACGAAGAGATCGTGGGCGCCACCTACGCCGACGGGCTGGGCACGGCTGTGGCCGGCGTGTTCGGCAGCCTGCCAACACCTCGTTCAGCCAGAATGTCGGCCTGGTGGCCATGACCGGCGTGACGAGCCGGCACGTGGTGACCATCGGCGCCATCTTCCTGATCGTCTGCGGCCTGATCCCCAAGGTCGGCGCCTCGATCTCCACCGTGCCCATCGAGGTTCTGGGCGGCGGCGTCATCGTGATGTTCGGCATGGTCTGCGCCGCCGGCGTCTCGATGCTGTCGGACGTCGACTGGAACCGGCGCAACATGGTGATCTTCGCCGTCTCGCTGTCGGTCGGTCTGGGCCTGCAGCTGGTCCCCGGCGCCTTGCAGCACCTGCCGGACACCTGGCGGATCCTGCTGGTCTCGGGCCTGTTGCCGGCGGCGTTCCTGGCGATCATCCTGAACCTGATCCTGCCGCACGAGCTGGCCGACGAAATGACCGAAGAGATGTCGGGCGGAATGGCCGGCCACAAGCACGACGACCACGTCTGACGGGCAGCGGAACCCCCTCACCCCAACCCCTCTCCCTGGAGGGAGAGGGGCTTTTGTTCCCTTCTCCCCTGGGGGGAGAAGGTGGCCCGAAGGGCCGGATGAGGGGGTTCGGCTATCTCAGGCGCCTAGCCCGGCGCCTTGATCAGGGTCTTGAGGTAGCCCGACGCCGGCAGCGGCTCGCGCGGGCCGAGGTCGTTCAGGACCCGGAACATCGCCTCGTTATAGGGGCCGAACGGCAGTTGATAGGCCGGCGAATCGACCCGGTCGCCTGGCGCGGACGGGACCACCAGCAGCAACAGGGGCCGCACCCGTGACGCCTCCTCCCGGCTCAGCCGCCGGAAGCTATGCACTGTGGCGTGCAGATCCCGCTCCAGGGCGCCCAATTCCCGGCGCGGCACGATCAGCCAGAACCGGTAGGCCCGCCGTTCCGAGAACCGGATCGCCACCAGCCGGACATCCAGCCAGCCGTCATCGCCCCGGGCATAGCCGGCGACGGTCGCCGCCTCCAGGCCGTTCACCGTGATCGCCTCCAGCGAGCCGGCGCGGAAATCGAGACCGCGCACCCGCGGCGCCCATTCGTTGGCGATATAGCCGGTCATGCCGACGCTGCGCCGGATCTCGTCGGCATCGAAGGCAATGGTGGCATCCCGGCAGTTGCGTGCGATCACCGCACCGGGAGTGTTGGCGATCCGGAAACCCTCCGGCACCCGGTAGGAAAACCGCAACTCCGGATGCAGGAAGCGCTGCCCGTCGATCACGCCTTCGCGCGGGCTGTCGCCGAACAGCATGCCGTCGATCTTGCCGAGGTGGTTGTCCCGCCCGGTGCGCGGGTTCGCGGCGGGCACCACCGCAGCCGCCTCGACCGCGCGCTGGGCCCGGTCGATCGGCCGCGGATGGGTCGCCATGATGTTGTACTGGTCGACCCTGCCCGGCGGCAGGCAGCGCATGCGCGCCTCGAGCTGGCTGTGTTCGCGCAACGTCTCCAGAAAGCTGACCACCGCCCGGGGGTCGTACCCGGCACGCACCATGTAGCGGGTGCCCAACAGATCCGCCTCGAATTCCTGCTCGCGCGAGAAGCTCTGGATGTAGGCCATGCCGCCCTGGTGCAGCAGGTCGGACGCCACCCCGGTCGGCGCGCCGGTTGCCGCGCCCAGCACGCCCAGCAGGAGCTGGCCCGCCTGCAGCAGTTCGGCCCGGGTCAGCCGCTGGGCGGTATGGCGGGCCACCATATGGCCGACCTCGTGGCCCAGCACGCTTGCCAGTTCTGCCTCGTTGGACGCCAGCGCCAGCAAGCCGCGGGAGACATAGACATAGCCGCCCGGCAGCGCGAAGGCGTTGACGATGGGCGAGTCCACGATCGTGAACCGATAGGGCAAGTCCGGCATCTCCGAGCGGCCCGCGACCGCGCGGCCGACCTCGGCCACATAGGCCTGCAGGCACGGGTTCCGGTATTCACCGCCGAACGCCTTCACCAGCTTGGGATGTTCCGCCGCCCCCAGCGCAATGTCGTCTTCCAGGGAATAACGCCCGGTGAAACTGCTGTCGCCTGTCGCCGGGTTGGTCGACACGCAGCCCGCCGTTCCGGCCGCGATGCCGGAGCACAAAAGGCCGCAACCGAAGGCCCGCCGGGTCATGCCGTGATGATGCATCCTGATCTCTTGACGTGTTCAGCCCATCGAAGCAACCGATCCCAGAAATAGGGTCATTCCGTGGCCGCGTCACCGGCGTTCGCGAAAAAACGCGGCCAAAAGCCGCCCGGCCTCCTCTTCCCGGATGCCGCCATAGACTTCGGGCCGGTGGTGGCAGGTCGGCTGCTGGAAGAACCGGGCGCCATGCTCCACGCCGCCGCCTTTTGGGTCGTAGGCGCCGAAATAGACCCGCCGCAGTCGCGCAAATGAGATCGCCGCGGCACACATGGCGCAGGGCTCCAGCGTGACATAGAGATCGCAATCGGGCAGCCGCGCAGCGCCCCGGGCGGCGGCGGCCCGGATCACTAGCAGTTCCGCATGCGCGGTGGGGTCGGCGTCGGTTTCGGTCCGGTTGCCGGCTTGCGCCAGCACCGCGCCGGTGCCCGCATCGACCAGGACGGCGCCCACGGGCACCTCGCCCGCTGCGGCGGCCTGCTGCGCCTCGTCCAGGGCGCGCTGCATGGGATCTTCGTCGGTCATGATCATGGCCTCACCCTGCCGAAGCGCGAACCGGCGGGTCAAGCCTTTGCGCGATTGCATGGCCGGGCGCGCCGCCTTAGGGTCCGCAGCCATGGACCAACGCGACACTTCCTCCGCCCCCGCTGGCGAACGTATCGCCAAGGTGATCGCCCGGGCCGGCCTGTGTTCCCGACGCGAGGCCGAACGCTGGATCGCCGACGGCCGGGTGGCGGTAAACGGCACGGTGATCGACGGCGCGGCACTGAACGTGACGGCGGCCGACAGGGTCACCGTCGACGGCGCGGCCCTGCCCCAGGCTGAGGCCACGCGGCTGTGGCGATTCCACAAACCCACCGGCCTGGTCACCACGTCCCGGGATCCGCAGGGCCGGCCGACGGTGTTCGAGGCGCTGCCGCCGGACCTGCCGCGCCTGATCTCGGTCGGCAGACTGGATATCAATACCGAGGGCCTGCTGCTGCTGACCAACGACGGCGCGCTGGCGCGACGGCTGGAACTGCCGGCCACCGGGTGGGTCCGGCGCTACCGCGTGCGTGTGCACGGGCGCCCCGACGAAAAGGCCATGGCCGCGCTGGAGCAGGGCCTCACTGTCGACGGCATTCGCTACGGCCCGATCAAGGCGGCGTTCGAACGGCCGCCCACCGGCCGCAACACCTGGCTGACGGTCAGCCTGACCGAAGGCAAAAACCGGGAGGTTCGCACCGTGATGCGGCACCTGGGCCTGACGGTGAACCGGCTGATCCGAACCGCCTACGGCCCGTTCCAGCTCGGCAACCTGCCGGCGGGCGCGGTCGCAGAGGTCGAGCCCGCGGTGCTGGCCGATCAGTTGGGGCTGCCCGCAGCGGGGCCGCGGCACAAGGGCTGGGCCAAGCCCAAGGACAAGGGGCGAGGCAAGAAGCGGCCGCGCGGCAAGCCCAGAAACGGAGAGGGCCATGCGGATCATCGCCGGCGCTAACCGCGGCACCCGGCTGGAAGCACCCAAGGGCGGCCATACCCGGCCCACCGCCGACCGGGCCCGTGAAACCCTGTTCGCGGTCCTGGACGGCGGGCGGATCTTCCGGGAGATCGGTTGTCCTCCGGTGACCGGCCGGCGAGTGCTGGACGCCTTTGCCGGCACCGGGGCCGTGGGGCTGGAAGCGCTAAGCCGCGGGGCCGCGCACGCTGTCTTCATCGAAGACGACGGCGCAGCGCTGACCGCGTTGGAGCGGAATGTGGCGCACTGTCACAGGGAGAAACGGGCGACAGTGCTGCGCCGGGACGTCCTGAACCCGCCGCCGGCGGGCGCACCCTGCGATCTGGTCTTTCTTGACCCGCCCTACGGCCGTGATTTGCCCGCCCGGGCGCTGGACGCCCTGGCCAAGGCCGGCTGGATCGCGCCCGACGCCGTGGTCGTCGTCCAGCATCATCCCAAGGACAGGTTCGACCGGCCGGCCGGCTTCGCCACGATCGACACGCGGACGGTCGGCGCCGCGCGATTCGAGATCCTCAGACCGCAGCCCGGAAACGGGACATCTGGCTGAACGCGAAGACGGCGATCAGGACCAGCAGCACCCCGCCCAACAGGAAGGGCGATTCCGGGATGACAATGAACATGGCGCCCGCCGCGGCCGGCCCGGCGATCCGAGCCAGGCTTGCCGCCGACTGCGCAGTGCCCAGGACACCGCCCTTCCAGTCCGGCGGGGCGATCCGGCTCAAAAGGCTCTGCAGCGACGGCATGTGCAGGCTCAGCCCCAGGGACATCAGGCCCATGGGCAGATAGATCATGCCGGGGGAGTCCATGAAGGGCAGGATCGCCACGCCGACCGACAGGCACAGGATGGCGACCGCGATGGTCGCCGCCTCGCCGATGCGTTTGACCAGGCGGCCCACCAGGCCGCCCTGGACCAGCGCAGCGACAACGCCCGCGAAGGCCAGGTAGTAGCCGATGTCGCGCGCGCCCAGGTCGAACGACATCTTCACCCACAGGGCGAACACGCCTTCCGCGCCCGTGAAGATCAGGTAGACCGCGAAGTGGATGGCCAGCAGGCGCGCCGTCGTCGGATCGGACAGCACGGTCCTGACCGGCACGTGCCGGCGCGTGCGTTCGGCCGCATGCCGGGTCTCGCGCACGAAGATGGCGGTGATCAGGAACCCGATGCCGGTCGCGCCTGCGGCGATCAGGCACGGCAGCCCATAGTCGGGGTTTTCCGCGGTGCCCACGAACACCGCCCCCAGCGCGGGACCGATGACGAAGCCGACCCCGAAGGCCGCCCCCAGCATGCCCAGCCCCCGCGCGCGGTTCTCCGGCGCCGTCACGTCAGACACCAGCGCCTGGCTCGTCACCATCCAGCCGGCCATCAACCCGGCGAAGGCGCGGCTGGCGAACAGCTCCCACAGCTCGCTGGCGAAGGCCAGCCAGACATAACTGCCGATCGTGGCGAACACAGAGATCAGCAGGATCGGCTTGCGCCCCGCCCTGTCAGACAGCCGCCCCCAGACCGGGGCGCTGAGGAAACTGGCGGCGGAGAACAGCGAGAAAATCAGCGCGGCCTGGAAATTGGTGCCGCCGTAGGACAGCATGTAGTACTGCAGGATCGGGAAGGTCACGCCCAGCCCGATGATGTTGAACATCGTGGCTGCGATCAGCGGAGCCAGGCGTCGGAAATCAGACATGAAAGGGGTGCGCGCGACGGTCCCGGTCACCGCCGCCCGAACAGGCGTTCGATGTCGGCCAGCTTCAGTTCCACATAGGTCGGACGGCCGTGGTTGCATTGCCCGGAATGGGGCGTCGCCTCCATCTGGCGCAACAGCGCATTCATTTCCTGCGCGTTCAGCCTCCGGCCGGCCCGGACCGAGCCATGACAGGCCATGGTGCCGCACACCGTCTCCAGCCTTTCCTTCAACGAAAGGGCCTCCCCCAGTTCCCGGATCTCGTCCGCCAGGTCACGCACCAAGCCCTGCACGTCGACCTCTCCAAGCAGGGCGGGCACGTCACGTACCACGACGGCGCCGGCACCGAAAGGCTCAAGAACCAGGCCCAGTTCGGAAAGCTCCCCTGCCCGCGCCGCCAGCGCCGCCGCCCCGGCCTCGTCCAGTTCCACGACCTCGGGCAGCAGCAGGCCCTGACGGGCAACACCGTTCTCGGACAGCATCTGCTTCATGCGTTCGTAGACCAGGCGTTCATGGGCCGCGTGCTGGTCGACGATGACAATGCCGTCGCGTGTCTGGGCGACGATGTAGGTTTCGTGCAACTGGGCCCGGGCAGCGCCCAGGGGATAGTCCTGTTCCGGCGCGACGTCCGGCGCGGGTTCAGACTGCGCCTGCGGCGCAAAGCCGGGGGCCGGGCCGGCGGCCGAATGCTCCGGCGCCTGGAATGCCGCCGCAGCCTCTGCAAGGGCGGGCGCCAGCGCGCCGCCACCATGGCCATACGCCCCGCCGGTGGCACCGCGGCCGCCGTAAAGCGGCATGGTGCCCGTCTGCGGCCGGGCCGCGCCCAGGGCAGCCTGCGAGATCGTGGTCGACGCACGGTGGCCAGCCTCGGCCAGGGCGTGTTTCAGGGCGCCGACCAGCAGGCCGCGAACCGTCCCGGCGTCGCGGAACCGCACCTCGGTCTTGGCGGGATGAACGTTGACGTCGACCGACCGGGGCTCCAACTCCAGGAACAAGGCCACCATCGGATGCCGGTCCCTGGCCAGGAAGTCCTGGTAGGCGCCGCGCAGCGCACCGGCCAGCAGCCGGTCCTTGACCGGCCGGCCGTTGACGAACAGAAACTGCATCGCCGGCGTCGCACGGTTCAGCGTCGGCACGCCAGCAAACCCGAACAGCCGCACGCCGTCGCGGGTCGCATCGATCTCCAGCGCGTTCTCCCGAAACTCCCGGCCCATGATCGCGCCCAGGCGCTGCAGTCGCGCGTCCAGGAGATCGCCCTGCCCCGCCTCCAGATCGAGCCGGTCGCGGTTGCCGTCGTTCAGCCGGAAAGAGACTTCGGGGTGGGCCATGGCAAGGCGCGAAAGGACCTCCTGGATGGCCTGGTTTTCCGACCGGTCGCCGCGCAGGAACTTGAGCCGCGCTGGCGTCGCGTAAAACAGGTCGCGCACCTCCACGCGGGTGCCCACGGGACCGGCCGCCGGCGCGGGGCCGCGAACCGAACCGCCCTCCACCCACAAGCTTGCAGCCTCGTCGGCCTGCGCGGTGCGCGAGGTGATGGTCATGCGGCTGACCGACCCGATCGACGGCAGCGCCTCGCCCCGAAAACCCAGCGTCCGGATCGTCCAGAGATCCTCGCCCGGCAGCTTCGAGGTGGCGTGGCATTCGACCGCCAGCTCAAGGTCCGCCGGCGACATTCCTACGCCGTCGTCGGAGACCGAGATCAGCGCCTTGCCGCCATCGCGCACCGAGACTTCGATGCGGCGCGCGCCCGCGTCCAGGCTGTTTTCGACCAGCTCCTTGACCGCCGAGGCCGGTCTTTCGATCGCCTCGCCGGCGGCGATGCGGTTGACGACGGTCTCCGGCAGCCGGCGGATGCCCTCTGACCCGTCGGGACGGGAGATTGCGGTGTCGGTTTGGGAATGCGGCATGCGGCGGTTCCTGAGCGCGGTGCGCGCGCGACGCCGGCGAAACCGGCGCGGCCGCGTCCATTATAGTGCGGCGAGTCGCCGGTCAGCGACAGTGTTTTCCGCGCGACCGCGTGGGCCTCACCTGCCGGGCGCGGGCCGTTCCTGCGTTGCCGACACGCCCTGCGGTTCACCGACCACAACCACGGTCAGACCTTCAGGATCCAGCAGGCGCGCCGCGACGCGCCGCACGTCTTCCACGGTCACCGCCTCGATCGCGCGGTTGCGGGTTTCGAAATAGTCAATGCCCAGATCGTTGTACTGCATGCCGACCAGCATGCGTGCAATGCGGTCCGAGCGGTCGAAGCGCAGCGGGAACGACCCGGTCAGGTAGGTGATCGAATCGGCGACCTCTTCCGCGCCGGCCCCCTCCGCCTGCATCCGCGCCCATTCCGTCCGCACCAGCTCCAGCGCCTCACCGGCCTGGGCGTTGTCGGTCGCCAGGCCGCCGGTGAAAACGCCGGCATGGCTGAGCGGAGTCAGGCCGCTGTAGGCGGAATAGACAAGCCCGCGCTTCTCGCGGATCTCCTCGGTCAGGCGCGAGCCGAAACCACCGCCACCCAGGATGTGGTTCATCACCGTCGCCGCGTAGTAGTCCGGATCATTGCGCAGGATCCCGGCATGGCCGAACACGATAACGGCCTGCGGGGTCGGGAAGCTGACGACGATGGTCTCGCCGGATGTCGCCACGTCGGTGTTTGGCACGCTAAAGGGCGCAGCCTCGTCCGGCAACGCGCCGAAAGCGCGGTCGATCAAAACACCCGCCTCTTCCGGCGTCACATCGCCGACCACGCCGATCAAAAGCTGGTCCCTGGCGAAACGATCCGCCACGAAGCGGCGCATGTCGTCGGCGGTGATGGCGGAAACCGTCTCAACAGTGCCTTCGGATGGGCGGCCGTAGGGATGCGCCGGAAACGCGGCGTGCCACCACGCCTCGCCTGCAATCGCGCGCGGGTTAGACTTGTCGCGCTCCAGCCCGACCAGCAACTGGCTGCGGATTCGCTCGACCGGCTCATCGTCGAAACGCGGTTGCGTCAGGGCCAGCGCCACAAGATCCGCTGCCTGGTCGCGGTGCTTGTTCAACGCCTTCATGCTGCCGCGGAAGGTGTCCATGCCGGCGGAGAACCGCACCGTGATCGAGTTGTTCTGCAGGATGCCTTGAAAGGCCTGACTGTCCAGGTCGCCCGCCCCCTCGTCGATCAGGCTGGACGTCATGTCGGCCAGCCCTTCGAGGCCTTCAGGATCCAGGGACGCGCCGCCGCGGAACGAGAACTCGACCGACACCAGCGGCAGCGTGTGATCCTCAACCAGCCAAGCCACCAATCCGCCGGGACTGGTGATCTCCTTGACCTCGACGGCGTCGGCGCGGCCGCCGCCCAGGACCAGAATGACCGCCGCAAAGGCGACGATCAGGCGGGTTTGCATACGTCTCATGGATCAGGTCGTCCCTTTGGGCAGGAGTTCCGAAGTCACCGTCGGCTTGCCGTCGAAGACAGCCTCGATGGCCGCGTTGACGTCGTCCAAGGTCACGGCGCCGATCCGTTCTGGCCAGCTCTCCACATCCTCGACCGTGCGCCCGATGGCCAGTGCCGCGCCCAGCACCTGGGCCGGCCCTTGCAAGGAATCGCGGGCAAAGATTGCGGCGTCCTGCATCCGCACAACGGCCTCGTCCAGCTCCTGCTGCGTGATGCCGTCCGCCACCAGCTTTTGAATCTCCCGTTCGACCGCCGCCTCGATCTCGGCCATTTCCACGCCTGGTTTGGGACTGGCATAGAACCCGAACGTGCCGGGCCCGCGCCGCCCGGCGCCGAAATAGGCGCCGGCATTGACGGCGATTCCCTGTTCGACCACCAGCGACCGGTAGAGCCGGGTTGTGGATCCGCCGCCCAGCACTTCGGCAAGCACTTCCAGGGGATAGGCATGCTCGGTCGCGCCGACAAAGAACGACGGCGCGGAATAGCGCCGACTCCAGGACGGCTGGCGGACGCGCTGATCGCGATAGACGACCCGCTGGTCCGCGCGCGGCGCGGGCTCGTGCCAGACCACCCGTTCCGGCAACGGCCGCGCCGGGATGACGCCGTAGTATTTCTCCGCCAACGGCCTGACCTGGTCGGCGGTGATGTCGCCGGCGATCACCAGGATCGCGTTGTTGGGGCTGTACCAGTCACGATAGAACGACCGGATATCTTCCAGGCTCAACCCGACGATCTCGTCCTCCCAACCGATGATCGGGATCCGGTAGGGATGGTTCTGGTAGAACGCAGTATTGACCGACTCTCCCAGGATCGCGCCGGGCGACGATTCGATCCGGCTGTTGCGCTCTTCCAGGATGACGCCACGTTCCGGTTCGATTTCTTCCGCCGTCAGGGTCAGGTTGACCATGCGATCGGCTTCGATGCGCATCACCGTTTCAAGGCGGTCCACCGCGACCGATTGCCAATAGCCGGTATAGTCCTGGCCGGTGAAGGCGTTCTCCTGGCCGCCGTTGCGTTTGACGATGGCGGAAAACTCGCCCGGCTCCAGCGTGTCGGTCCCCTTGAACATGAGGTGTTCCAGGTAGTGCGCCAGGCCCGACCTGTCTGGCGGCTCGTCCATGGCGCCGACCCTGTACCAGACCATATGCGTGACGACGGGTGCGCGGTGGTTCTCGATGACCACCACTTCCATTCCGTTGTCCAGCGTGAAGGTCTCCGGATTGAAGACCTCGGCAAGGGCGCCGCGCCCCGCCAGACCTGCGAGCAGAACCAACAGAACGATCATCCGGACCGTCCGCGACGGCAAGAACTGAGACATCCAATTGCCTCCGGTTGCGAAACGTCTTTGCAAGACAGTTACGAGAGAACCGGCGCGAGCGGATTAGGCATTGCACGCGGCAGGCCCGCATCGCGCACGGCGTCAGAACGGAAGAATGCTTCCGTGCCGTTTCTTTCTTTCGATCATCGGGGTCTCGCCCTCTGTCACCGGGCGTCCCAGCGCCGCATTTTCCTGGATCCGGCGCTTTTCCTGCTCGGCATCGACGATGGTTCCGGGCGGCGGCTTATCTTTCCAGAAGATCAGGCTGTCGATCAGCTCCTCGTCTTCCAGAGCCAGGATCGCGTTTTCGTCCGACAGGATCGCCCGAATGTCGGGAATGGCCTGGTCCACATCCAGCCGATCGAGGAATGCCGCGTCGCCCGGCGTGTGGACGATGACATTGCCGCTGTTGCTGGCCAGAATGCGGCTTCCGCTGTTGCGCCGCAACGCAACCTGGGACGCCTGACCCGAGCTTTGCGCCGGACCCGCCTCGTCACCGAACAGCACGCCTTCCGCCTCGCCGCGGGGCGTCTGTTCCTGCGGCCGGGAAGCGCCGGGTTCCGGCGGCCTGAGGCCGTAATCGGGCGGCAGGCTCAGGGGTGCGCGCGAGACGACCTGAAACTCGTCCGGCGCCTCCTTCTCGAAGCCCAGGATCTTCGCCGTATCGCCGCCACAGCCCGACAGCAGAATCAGCGCCAAGCCGAATCCCGCAAAGCCGCGCCAGCACTTCGATCCTTTAGAAATCACCAAATGAGCCTCTCTTGAACGGCGCCGCTTCGGTGGCCACCCATCATTTCGGCCGTGCCATTCCTCGTGGAATGCCGGCAGGGGCACAGCATCCACCATTGGTATTTTAAGCAGTCCCATCGCGACTTGCAAACAGGGCGTCGACCAGCATCAGCCCCACGCCGACGACGATGGCGCTGTCCGCGACGTTGAAAGCGGGCCAATGCAGCCCAAATGCGTGGAAATCAAGGAAATCGGCGACCGCGCCAAAACGGACCCGGTCGATCACATTTCCGATGGCGCCGCCGATCACGCCACCGATCGCAATTACCAGCAGCCACCGCCGGGCACGGGAGAGATAGACCAGAAGAAAGCCGCAGACGGCCAGCGCAAAGGCCGACAACATCCACAGGATCAGCTGGGAATCGGACGAAAACATGCCGAAACTGACGCCGCGGTTCCAGACGGTCACCAGATTGAAGAAAGGCAGCACCTCGATCCCGGCGGCAAGCGGCAAGGCGCCGGGATGGGCGCCCTCCAACGAGGGACCGAAAAAAACAACGAAAATCAACCACTTACTTAGTTGGTCCAAGACCACGACCAGGGCCGCGATCGTCAAACCGGCCCGCAGCGACATGGTTCTGGTCAAGCGCGCGGCTTCCGCTATTCGGCGGCGGGGCGCATGGCGGCCACGACGCCTGCGCACCGCCCGCAGGTGCCCGGTACGGCGGCGTCCGTGCCTACCTCCGGGAGGACCCGCCAGCAGCGCTCGCATTTCTCGCCCGCCGCCGGCGCCGGGACGACCGCGACACCCGGAACGTCGTCCAGCCGGAACGCCGTGTCGGGGGCAGAGGCAGTGCTGACCTCGACGGCCGACGTGATGCAGACCTCCGCCAGATCGACCCCGTCGACCGCGTCGGCGAGCTCCTGCGACAAATGGACTCGGGGGGCTGCCTGCAGGCTCGATCCGATCCGTTTTTCGGCCCGCTCCACCTCCATCGCGCCCAAAACCACGCGGCGGACAGCGCGGACCCTGGCCCATTTCTCGGCCAAGGCGTCGTCACGCCAGCCTTCGGGGATCTCCGGGAAGGTGCGCAAATGAACCGAGGTGTCCGGGCCGTCGCCGTTGCGGGCCAGCCACGCCTCTTCGGCCGTGAAACACAGGATCGGCGCCATCCAGGCGGTCAGGCACGAAAACACCTCGTCCAGCACCGTCAGGGCGGCAAGCCGGCCGGGGTCGCCGGCGGGATCGCAATAGAGGCTGTCCTTGCGGATATCGAAATAGAAGGCGGACAGATCCTGGTCGCAAAACCGGTAGAGCGCCGTATACAGCGTGTGAAACGCATATTCGGCGCAACTGTGCCGGACCATCCGGTCCATCTCCCACAGCCGGTGCAGCACCCAGCGCTCTGCCTCGGGCATGTCCGCCGGTGCCATTCGCCGGGCCGGGTCGTAGGTGTTGAGGTTGCCCAGCAGGAACCGCAGCGTGTTGCGCAGCCGCCGGTATCCGTCGACCAGCTGTTTCAGGATGTTCGGGCCGAAACGCAGATCCTCGGTGTAGTCAGACGCCACCACCCAAAGACGCAGCGTCTCCGCCCCGTAGCGGTCGTTCACCTCCTGCGGCTCGATGCTGTTGCCCAGCGACTTGGACATCTTGTGGCCGTCCTCGGCCATGATGAAGCCGTGCGTCAGGACCGCCTCGTAGGGCGCTCGGCCACGGGTGCCGCAGGCCTCCAGCAGCGAGGAGTGGAACCAGCCGCGGTGCTGGTCCGACCCTTCCAGGTACAGCGAGGCCGGCCAGGCCAGGTCCTCGCGACCTTCCAAAACGAAGGCGTGGGTCGATCCGGAATCGAACCAGACATCCACCACGTCACGGACCTGTTCGTAGTCGTCGGGGTCGTACTCGTTGCCCAGGAACCGGCCCGGCGGGCTGTTGAACCAGGCATCGGCCCCCTCGGCCCGGAACGCGGCGACGGTGCGGTCGACCACCGCCTGGTCGCGCAGGGGTTCGCCGGTTTCCTTGTTTACGAAGACAGGGATCGGCACGCCCCAGGCGCGCTGGCGCGAGACGCACCAGTCGGGCCTGGTTTCGATCATCGAGCGCAGGCGGTTCTTGCCGCCCGACGGATAGAAGCGGGTCTCCTCGATCGCGGCCAGGGCCTTGTCGCGCAACCCGTTCTCCTCCATGGAGATGAACCATTGCGCGGTGTTGCGGAAGATCAGCGGCGCCTTGGACCGCCAGGAATGCGGATAGCTGTGGCGCAGGCTGCCCTTCGCGCACAGCGCGTCCGCTTCCAGCATGGCCTTGATCACCCGGCCGTTGGCATCGCCGTCCTTGCCGTCCTCGGTGAGGATCCGGGCGCCGGCGAACAACGGCACGTGATTGTAGAACAACCCGTCCTCGCCGACGGTCGCGGGCACCTCCAGGCCGTGCTCGGACCCCAGCAGGAAGTCGTCGGCGCCATGGCCGGGCGCGATATGCACGAAACCCGTGCCCTGGTCGTCGGTGACGAAGTCGGCGGCCATCACCGGCACGTCGAAATCGTAGCCCTGGCCGCGGAACGGATGGGCGCAGACGGTGCCGACCAGGGCAGTGCCGGGGAACCGCGCCGCGACCGTATGGGCTTCGATGCGGCAGGCCTCGAGGAACGCGTCCAACAGCGGTTCGGCCACAACCAGCGTTTCGCCCGGCCGCACCAGGGCGCCGTCGGCCGCATGATCGACCTTCACCGCCGCATAGCGGAACTCCGGATGGACCGCGATGCCGCGGTTACCGGGGATGGTCCAGGGCGTGGTCGTCCAGATCACGATCGACGCCCCTTGCAGGGCCGCCTCCTTCGCCTGGACCACCGGAAACCGCACGAAGATGGTCGGCGATTTCTTTTCTTTGTACTCGACCTCGGCCTCGGCCAGGGCGGTCTTCTCCACCACCGACCACAGCACCGGCTTGGCGCCCTTGTAGAGACTGCCGTTCATCAGGAACTTGCCGATCTCCGCGGCGATCTGCGCCTCGGCGTCATAGGCCATGGTCGTATAAGGCGCGTCCCAGTCGCCCATCACGCCCAGGCGCTTGAACTCGGTCCGCTGGATATCGATCCAGTGGTCGGCGAATTCGCGGCATTCCCGGCGGAACTCGACGATCGCGACCTCGTCCTTGTCCTTGCCCTGGGCCCGGTACTCTTCCTCGATCTTCCACTCGATGGGCAGGCCATGACAGTCCCAGCCCGGAACGTAATGGGCGTCCTTGCCCATCATCTGCTGCGAGCGGTTGATGACGTCTTTCAGGATCTTGTTCAGCGCGTGGCCGATATGCAGGTGCCCGTTCGCGTAAGGCGGTCCGTCATGCAGAATGAACCGCTCGCGGGCCCGGGACTGTTCCCTCAGCTTGTCCCACAGGCCGATCTCTTCCCACCGTTCCAGCAGTTCGGGCTCGCGCTGAGGCAGCCCCGCCTTCATCGGGAAATCGGTCTTCGGCAGGAAGACGGTGTCTCGGTAGTCGACGCTCATCAGTGTGGTGCCTGCTGTTCGGGGCGGGCCGCCGCCCGGTCAATCTATGAAGGGTGCCCGCCATGCAGGTTCCCTCATCTCACGCGACAAATTCTGGCTTGAAAAATGCCATGCCGAATGGTCCCGACGCCTGTGGTGTCACAGGGCCGGGTTGGTAATTCGCGCGATCGGCGCCCCTCTTTCGAACCGTCGTGTCATGGCGCGCGCATCCTATTTGGGCGCTTGGGAAGGGTCAAGCAACGTCGGCCCCTCTCCCTGGAGGGAGAGGGGTTGGGGTGAGGGTGTTACCGTTGCCGGCAGCCGAACCCCCTCATCCGGCCCTGCGGGCCACCTTCTCCCCCCGGGGGAGAAGGGATTCTCTCTCTAATGAGCCCCGGCCGCGCGCGTGTGCAGGATGCGCCGGGCGGTGACGCAGTCGGCCTCGATCTGGGCCTTCAAGGACTCAAGGCCGTCGAATTTCTGCTCGGGCCGGATGTATTCGATCAGCGCCACGCGCAGGATCTGGCCGTAGAGGTCCTCGTCGAAGTCGAAGATGTGCACCTCCAGCAGTTCGCTTTCGCCGTCGACCGTGGGCCGCTTGCCCAGATTGGCGATCGCATCGTACCAGGCCTCGCCGTCTTCCCGCTCGATCCCGGCCAGCACGGCATAGACGCCGTAGGCCGGTCGCAGATAGTCACCCAAGGCCAGGTTCGCGGTCGGGAAACCGATGGTGCGGCCGCGCCTGGCGCCTTCGCTGACCGGGCCTTCGGCCTCGAACGGCCGGCCCAGCAGCGCCGCGGCGTGGCCCGGCTTGCCCGCCGCCAGATAGTCGCGGATGCGGGTGGAGGAATAGACCTCCCGGTCGGCCGAGGCGACCGGCTCGACGACAGTGACGTCGAAGCCCAGTTCCTTGCCCATCTGGGTCAGGATGTCGACGGTGCCGGCGCGCTTGTTGCCGAAGGCGAAATCGTGCCCGACCACCACATGCCGGGCGGCAAGGCCTTCGACCAGGATCCGCTGGACGAAAGCGTCCGCCGTCAGGTTGGAAAAGGCGGCATCGAACCGCAACACCACCAGGCCGTCCACATCCAGGGCCTCGATGTGATGCACCTTGTTCAGGGCCGGCGTCAGGCGAAACTGCGGCTGGTCGGGCCGAAAGAAGCTGCGCGGATGCGGTTCGAACGTCACGACGATCAGGGGGCCGTTGTCACGGGCGAGATCGGCGCCGCGGCCGATGACCGCCTGGTGGCCACGGTGCACGCCGTCGAAGTTCCCCAACAGCACCACGCCATGGCGCAGCGACCGGGGAACCGCATCGATGGTGTCGATCACCTGCATCGCAAATGCCCGCGCGTTGCTTCCCGCCGGTTCGGGTAGCACAGCGCGGATCGGAAGTCAGTTCGGAAAAGCGGTCGCGGGCCGGCGCAAGTCGGCCGAACGGCGCGCGACACGCGGATCAGGCGTCGTGGATTTCTTCGCGCGACCGCACCATCATCAGGGCCTCGCCGTCCACCACCATCACCTCGCCCACCGATGCGGTCGTCTTGCAGACGATGCGCCTTTTCTCCGGGACGATCTCGGTGACGGTGACCCGCGCCTGCACGGTGTCGCCCGCGCGGACCGGCGCCAGGAAGCGCAGATCCTGCTTCATGTAGATGCAGCCCGGCCCCGGCAGCTTCATGCCCAGGACCGTGGAAATCAGGCTGGAGGTCAGCATGCCGTGGGCGATGCGGCCCTTGAACATCGTATCCTGGGCGAAGTCCTGGTTGACGTGCACCGGGTTCATGTCACCGGTCACGCCAGAGAACAGCACGATGTCCGCTTCGGTGATCGTCTTGGCGAAGACCGCGGTCATGCCCACCGAGATATCCTCGATGAAGTACCCGTTGAGGTTCTCGGTCAGGCGGACATTGTCCATTTGACGGCTCCTACTACTAGTGGATTGCCGTACTGCACACCTTAATTCTACTAGATGAACAAGGCGTTAAGCCTTTTGCAAATGCACTGCAGCAAGAATTGCTGCGGCGCACGATATCCGAGGGGGTCTGGGGGCGCAAGTTGGCGCGCCGGCACCTTAGCATTGGCGTCGAAACGGGCAGCGGGCCGGTTGGGCAGGCTGGATGTATAGTGGTGGTCGGTTGCTCGAACCCATCGACCGAAATTCGGGTTGTCGACCAGCGCGACGAGCCGGCGCATTCTGCATGGAATACTTCGTCCCGCGCCAGCGTCTATTCTATCGTGCTCCAAAGGAGGCGAATGTGCGATGAAAGGAACCAGACTCTTATCAGTGCTGATCGTTTCCACGGTGGTATTCACGGTGGGCGCTCCGTTCGCGCAGGCACATGGTCCCGGCCACAACCCCACCCGGCATGAATTCATCATGCAGCAGGGTGTTCCGGGCGGTTACCGGGGACAACTCAATCCCCTCAAACCAACCGCAGAGAACCTCGCCGCAGGCAGCCAGCTCTATGCCGACAATTGCGCATCCTGCCATGGTATCGCCGGCACGGGCGATGGCGAGCTCGCAAAGGACCTGGACCCGGTTCCGCCGGATCTTACCGGGATGTATGCCCGCCCCATGCCGGGGATGGACGCGACCGTCCCCGGCGCGCACATGATGCACGGCAGGATGCACCATCACCCCGGCTTGACGCATGCCGAAGCGATGGGCGGCCTTAACCTGGACGCCTACTCATTCTGGACGGTGTCGGAAGGCGGCGAGCCGTTGGGGGGAACCATGCCCGCGTTCAAGGACGTCTTGTCAGCAGGGGAACGCTGGCAGATTCTCCTTTATATCGCGAACGGCTTCAGATCCCAGCCAAGCAGCTAGCAGAACGGGAAGGACGTTCGATCACGTCGAAGCGGTTGCGCTTGTCGTCCAGCTATGACGGTCGCGGATCGATCGGCAAATCGCGATTTGCGACAGTCGCCTCTTCCAACCGCGCCGCCGCCGCCAACAGCGCCGCCTCGTCATGCGGCCGGCCGACTAGCTGCAAACCGACCGGTAGGCCCGCGGCCGTGAAACCGCACGGCACCAAGATCGCCGGACAACCCGTCAGGGTGATCGCAAACGTAATCCCAAGCCAGTCCATGTAGTTGTCGAACGCCACATCGCCGATATGGGTGACGTAACGCTGGTCCACGTCGAACGGCGGCACCAGGGCCGCGGGAGTGGCCAGCAGATCGTGGCTGTCGAAGAACGACACCATCCGCGCATAAAGCGCCGCGCGGGCGCGCCGCGCCTTGCCGATCTCGTCGGCTGTCAGCGCCAATCCCTTCTCCACGTTCCAGACGATATCCGGTTTCAGCATGTCCCGGTGGGTCGCCAGTTTCTCCGCATGCGCCATCGCGAAATTCGCGGCGCGCAGGATCTGGAACGTTTCGCCGGCATCGGCGAAGTCGGGGCAGGCATTGTCGACCGTCGCGCCCATCGCGGCGAAGACGTCCAACGCGTGTTCGCAGACCGCGGCGACCTCCGGATCCACCGGCAGGAAACCCAGGTCCGGCGACCAGCCGACACGGCCCGGCGGCGGGCCGGCCAAGGCGCCCACATAGGACAGGTCGGGCGCCGGCCGCGACAGCGGATCCTCCGTGTGGGTGCCCGCCATCGCATCCAGCATCAGGGCCAGGTCCGGGACCGACCGGGCCATCGGGCCTTCGACGCTGAGTGTGTCGAAGGGATCGCTGGCCGGCGCCCGGGCCACCCGGCCGGGGCTGGGGCGCAAGCCGACGACGCCGCAGAAGCTGGCCGGCGTGCGCAGGGACCCGCCCAGGTCGCTGCCGGTCGCAAGCCAGGCCATGCCCGTCGCCAGCGCCACCGCCGAGCCGCCCGACGAGCCGCCGCAAGTCAGCGCGGTGTTCCAGGGATTGCGCGTCTTGCCGAACACCTCGTTGAAGGTGTTGGCGCCGGCGCCGAACTCCGGCGTGTTGGACTTGGCCATGACCATCGCGCCGCGCTCTTCCAACCGTTCGACCAGGATGTCCGAGCGTTCCGGCACGTGATTGGCGAACAGGGGGCTGCCATAGGTCGTGCGCACGCCGGCCACGTCGACCAGATCCTTCACCACCAGCGGCAGACCGGCAAGCCAGCCGCGGCGGTCGTCGGGGGCGGGCCGGCCGGCGAGCGCCGCGGCTTGGTCGCGCGCCCGGTCCAGGCACAGGGTGGGCAACGCGTTGACCGCGCCGTCCACCGCTTCGATGCGCGCCGCCGCGGCATCGACCAGTTCCACTGGCGAAACCGCGCCGGTGGTCAGCGCTTCGACCACCTCGGTCGCAGACAGCCGGACCAGATCGTCGCCCGCCATGACGCCCCCTTTGTTCGTTGCCGTTGCAAGCAAAGCCCTTTTTAGCATGGTCTGTCTGCCGACATGGACCGTGTTATGGTCGCGGGCATGACGGCCACCGAAGACCTGCCCGAACGCCTTCCCGTTTCCGTCCTGACCGGCTTTCTGGGAAGCGGCAAGACCACCCTGTTGGGACGCCTGATCCGGCAACCGGACATGGGACGGACCGCCGTGGTCATCAACGAGTTCGGCGAAACCGCGCCGGACCACGACCTGGTCGAAAGCGCCGACGAGGACACGGTGATCATGGACAGCGGCTGTCTGTGCTGCACGATCCGCGGCGACCTGGTCGACACCTTGCGGCGGCTGATCAAGAAACGGGCCGGCGGCGACGTGCCGCGCTTCGACCGGGTCGTCATCGAGACGACCGGGCTGGCCGATCCGGCGCCGATCCTGCACACGTTGATGACCGACCCGGTCGTTACCGCGCAGTTCAGGCTGGACGGTGTCGTGACGACCGTCGACGCCATGCACGGCGCGGCGCAATTGGACAGCCATCCCGAATCGGTCAAGCAGGCGGCGGTGGCGGACCGGATCCTGATCACCAAGCCGGATCTGGCCCCGGACACCGCCGCGTTGGAGGAACGCCTGCACGACATAAATCCGGCGGCGCCGATCCATCGGGTCACCTTGGGCGAGATCCCCGCCGCCACCCTGTTCAATGCCGGGCTTTACGACCCGACCACCAAATCGACGGACGTGGAACGCTGGCTGAAGAAAGAGGCCTACGCCGCGGCCGAGGCGCATCACCACCACGATCACGACGTGAACCGGCACGACGACCGGATCCGCGCCTATTGCCTGAGCTACGACCGGCCCATCGACTGGCCCAGCTTCGTCGACTGGATCGAGGCGCTGACCACGGTGCACGGCGACCGCCTGTTGCGGCTGAAGGGCATTCTCAATGTCGCCGGCGCCGAGCGCCCGGTCGCTGTGCACGGCATCCATCACGTGTTCCACCCGCCCGCCATGCTGGCCGAATGGCCGTCCGACGAGCGGCGCTCGCGTTTAGTGTTGATCACCCGGGATCTGCCGCGCGAACCGGTCGAGGAGATGCTGCGGGCGTTCCTGGAGGCGGGCAAGAGCGCCTGACGGCGTCCACAAAAATCCTTAAGGCGCGGTGAAAGAAACCGCCGTTGCGCCGCGCGCCAGCCATGCGGTCTTTGCAGTACTGCGGAAAACGGGACGGCCCCATAGTGACCCTATCGGGGCCGCGCGCCCCTTGTCGTTTTTTGGGAAGTCCGATCATGTCGACGGCAACCGTTTCCGCCACCGCCGTTTCCAACACCCGGGGCGCCGCCCTGATGCTGAGCAGCGTCATGATGTTCGCAATCATGGACGCGCTGGTGAAATGGCTGGGGGCGACCTATCCGGTCCACCAGATCGTCTTCTTCCGCTGCGCCGCCGCGATGGTCCCGGTGATGGTTCTGGTCTGGCAGTCCGGCGGCATCGCCACCCTGCGCACCAGGCGGCCGTTCCTGCACCTGCTGCGGGCCGCGTTCGGCCTGGCCTCGATGGCGTGCATCTTCTACGCCTTTACGCTGATGAAGCTGGCGGACGCGATCGCCGTCATCTTCTCCGCGCCCCTGTTCCTGACCGCTCTGTCCGTTCCGCTGTTGGGCGAGATCGTCGGCATCCGGCGCTGGTCCGCGATCTGCGTCGGTTTCCTGGGGATCCTGGTGATCGTCAATCCCAGCACCGAGGTGCTGGATATCGGCGCACTGTCCGCCTTGGGCGGCGCCCTGGGCTTCGCGCTGGCGATGATCGTCGTCCGCCGGCTCAGCGTCACCGATTCGGTGGCCTGCATCAGCTTCTGGTTCACCTTGCCTTCCTTGGGCGTCGCCGCGGCAATGATCCCATGGCTTGGCTGGATCACGCCCAGCTGGCAGGACGTGCTGATGTTGAGCCTGGTCGGGCTGATCGGCGGCGTCGCCCAGCAGGTGATGACGGCGGCGTTTCGGCACGGCGAAGCGGCCGTGGTAGCGCCGATGGAATACACCTCGATGATCTGGGTCACCGTCATCGGCTACGTGATCTGGAGCGAGGTTCCCGACCTGCGCACCCTGATCGGCGTGGCGGTGGTCATCGCCAGCGGGTTGTTCATGCTTTATCGCGAGGCGGTGCTGGCCGGCATGCGCCCGGTCCGCCTGCCGAAGCTGCGCAACCGCCACTGAAGCCCCGCACCTCGCGTCGCGGCGGCCATATGGTTATGGGATGGTCCGCCCCCTATCGGTTTAGCCGGTAGGATACCGGTTTGCGAAACCCCAAACCCAAAGGGAGCGAACCGATGACGATCGTCACACTCGGGATTGATTTGGGCAAGAC
>Ga0209783_1000063_pt1 | contig 57996 bp, 63 predicted proteins | sample WorMetfiPIANOSA1_FD_187395 | JGI IMG/M metagenome (GOLD analysis project Ga0209783, IMG submission 187395) | Marine gutless worms symbiont microbial communities from Max Planck institute for Marine Microbiology, Germany - Olavius filocauda... | ecosystem: Host-associated > Annelida > Digestive... | reverse complement strand
CGCGGCCGGCTACAACTTCCGCCTGATCCTCAAGTGGCTGAGGGATTTGTTGGCCAAGTTCGTCGCGACCCTGATCGCCGCGATCGCACCTCAATCAACGCTCAGACCGGCTTCTTAACGGACGACTTCGTCGTCCACAGAGCTGTGCGGGAGTCCGCAATCAGTTCGCGTGCTGTTCGACGTCTTCGTCTGCATAGGCCGAACATTTTTGGCAGAGGAAGCACCGCCCGGTTTCTGTATCCTCCTCTCTACATACGTAGTCGAAGGCGCAGTCCGCATGAGGGGGGCAAACCCAGATACTTGAAGTTGTTGGGCGCTGCTGCGCCGGTACAAACCGCCCAACACTCGGTGTGCCTCTGGACGTCCATCGATCGGTTTCGGTCTCCCAACCCTGATTGATCAGGAATTCAATGTTCTCATCGGAGCCGCATCTCTGCGTGCGCACGCCGTACGCGACCACTTTATGATCCCAGCCTAGTTGATAAACGACCGGCGCTCCGTCACGGATCGCTGTCTTCGCCTCATTGCGAAGTCCCGCGGTCGACTTGCCAAGCGGATTATAGCTGTATGACACAGTGCCTAGGGTGTCGGACCCACCTCGCCTTTCCACATATTCGCTCGCCCTGACCGAATCCCAGATGAAATTGGTGCCCGCGATACTGAACGGCCAGTAGCACTTCGTTTTGATGTCGTCGCGAATCTCCCAAATCATCTCGCTTACTCTGCGTTTCAAATTCCTCGTTCCTGTGACATGCCCAGAATCGTGCCATCGCGGACAATGTCCCCAGTCACATATACCGTACCAGCCGAAGAGCATGGCCCACGCGGTAGCGGGGCAGCCGCTATAGCACCTCGTGTTGTTCGGCCATTCTCCTGGCCGTAGCTGCACATAACGACGTTGATTGATCGCGTTACCGGCATAGTCGTGCCGCCAAGGCTCACAATCGGCTCCGTTGGACTTCCGTTGGAGTGCTCGCCATTGATCCTCCGCCAGACTTCGAAGGTTCTTCAGGTAATCCGCGCGCACGTCGGCGTAATCGTTCTTGAATTTTCGCCATTCGCGTTGGTCGGGCGGCGCAACAGGTAGGCCGAGCTGAGCGACGAATTCCCCCTGGTTGTCCTCAGCCGCGAACGCGAGCGCTGCCAGCAAATAGTAGCGGTGCGGTTCCTTCCCCAGACGCAGCGCCGTCTCTGTTAGCCGTTCAATGTTGGAGGCACCCTCCGTACTCCAAGTGACAATCGGATTGTCATGCCGTCCCGTTGAAAGCAGGATGTGGCCTGCTGGTGCACCCCCAGTACTCTGAACAACCGGGAGCTCGAAATACGCGACGCCCTCAATGTCGGGGCGATAGATGGGGTATGCATGAGGTCCGAGTTCGGCATCCATCCATCTTGGGAAGTCCTGCCGCGCTTCGTTCAGCAAGTTGATCGCCCGTCGGCGCAGTTCGTTCGGCACTGATTCCGCGGCAGCGATCGTCCGTAGCCATTGGCGGGCCTGTACATCTAAGGGAGATGATCGTTCACTCCACGCGGGGGCTGAAAGAATCATCAGCAGACCCGCCAGCAGCACTGCCATTCGGCCCATGACGCACCTCCATGAAAATCAACTGGGCAGCGAGTAGATGCCGGTTGAATACAGGCAGGCATTCTCGGATGGGTGGCATGTTCAGCTGGAGTGAGCACTAAAGTGCATCAATGCCTGCAATTTGCCCCGAACGCGGTGTCACTCAGCAAGATCGACAAAACTGCGTACGGCCAATCTTCGGGTTCTCTGCCACCCGCCATGTCATCCAAAGCATGAACACGATCGGCTATTGCATTCCAACGAGCCCAGAGACGATGCTCGAGCCCCCGAATGTGGGTCACGCTGTCCGCTAGGCTTCCGCAAATGGGCTCCGCGGCCATAGGCCACTCTTCCCCTCGTGTCGTCAGCTAGAGGTGTGCCGGGCGACGCACGGTATCTATGAATGGCTGCACTTTTGGGGAACCGGTCAAACCGCGCCAGACGCCTACCGAAGAGCACGTCCCGCATTCAAATGAGCCCCGGCCGCGGGCACCGCACTCGCGGGGCCACGACCTAGATGCCCGGCAGGATCAGGATCCGGCGGTGCGGCAGGTTGAGGCGCGTGAAGGTCACGGTCGGCGTGTCGCTGACCACCACCTCGTAGCTGTCCTTCATCAGCGCCAGGAACCGACCCAAGGTCGTGTCGTTGAAATAATGCATCGGAATGATCACGGCGGGGCGGATCTGCTGGATGACCTTGACCATGTATTCCTGGGCCATGGTGTAGGCGCCGTCGACCGGCACCAGCAACACGTCGATCGAGCCGAGGCTGGCCAGGTTCTCTTCGGTCAGGACATGGTGCAGGTGTCCCAGATGGGCGATGCAGAGGCTCGCCACCTGGAAAACGAAGATCGAGTTGCCGTTGGTGTCGCCCGCGTCCCACCGGATCAGGTTTGTGGGCACGTTCCAGACTTCCATATCCTTCACGGTATGGGCGTGGGTGGCGACCTCACCCTGCGGTCCCCAGCCGCGCAGGACCAGATCGATCTCCGGATCGGGGAAATCCGTATAGTGGGTGTCGTGGGCGTTGTTCATCGTGACGATGTCGGGCGGCGCGGCCGGCCGAATGTACCCGTTGCAGTCGGTCACCGCGGTGACGCCGTCGGGCGTTTCGATCAGGAAGCTGGAGTGGCCCAGAAACGTGATCCGCACGCTGCCGGTGGCCGGCAGCGATGCCGGCACGATGCGGGGTGTCGCCTGCACCATCGGAAAGCACTTCGCCCAGGCGGCGGAACTCCCGAGCAGGAGCGCCGCAGTCGCAAACACGATTAGCAAGAGCCGCATTTCAGTCCCCCTCGGCCAGCACCGGACCATAATCAACAATATGATCCGACCGCCTCGCCGGAAAAGCCCCTTCTCCAGGATGCTCACTTGCGGGTCCGCCGCATCGGTGCTGCAATCCGCACTTCGGAGGCACACGCGTTAGGGGGGAGCCATGCCGTCTTTTTCGATTGTCGATACGCACGTCCGTTTTTGGGACAAGGACCAAGTCCCGATACCCTGGACAGCGAACGTTCGGGCGCTGAACCGGCCGTTCGGGCCGGACGACCTGACGCTGCATGCCGATCCCGTCGAAATCGAGGCCATCGTCTTCGTCGAAGCCGACGTCGCGCCGGGCGCGCACCTCAGGGAGGCGGAATGGGTCAGCGGTCTGGCCGTCGAGGATCCACGCATCCAGGCAATCGTCGCGCATGCACCGCTGGAGAAAGGCGCCGGTGTCGCGGCGGACCTCGAAGCGCTGGCCGCAATGCCGCTGGTGCGCGGCGTCCGTCGCCTGATCCAGCACGAACCCGACCCCGCCTTCTGCCTGCAGCCCGGCTTTGTCGAGGGAGTCAAGCTGTTGCCGCGCTTCGACCTGCATTTCGAGATCTGCATCTTCCACCCCCAGTTCGAGAGCGCGCTGGCGCTGGTGCGGCAATGCCCGGAGGTGCAATTCGTGCTGGATCACATCGCAAAGCCCGGGATCAAGGATGGCTTGATGGAGCCCTGGGCGACCCACATGACGGCCTTGGCCGAATGCGAAAACGTGGTCTGCAAGCTGTCGGGGGTGGCCACCGAGGCGGATCACGAAGAGTGGTCCGATGCGGACCTTCGTCCCTATATGGACCATGCGCTCGGATGTTTCGGCAGCGACCGGGTCATGTTCGGCGGCGATTGGCCGGTGGCCACGCTGGCGATCGACTATCCTCGGTGGGTCGGTCTGGTGGAGGATGCTATGGCCGGCGCGTCCGAGACCGAACGGCGCCGGGTGTTCCGGGACAACGGCATCGCAGCCTACCGTCTTGGTTAACGCACTGTGATTCTGTGGCCCACCTCACAGACTCGGTCGGCGTATGGCGTGAGACTGGCACCTCGACCTGAAAAGGAGAGACGCCATGCGCCCGAACCGCCGCCAAGCCGTGATGAGTTTGGTTTTGCAGGCCGCGCTGATCGGTGCCGTCGTGGGCATGTTCGGCGGCATTGCCATTGTCGCGCTGCCGTAGACCCCTGCCCCCGGTGAGTTCTAGACGCGCTGCCACAGCGGCAGCGTGGCAACCGCGACGGCGGCGCAGAGCCCCAGCGCCAACCGCCGATACAGCGTCTCGGAGGCGTGCCGGAACAACCGGCTGCCAAGCCAGGTTGCTAGGGCATAGACGGGGATCAGCACAAGCACCTGGACAAAGCGATCGACCGTAAACAATCCGGCCAGCGCGTAGCTGATGCCGCCGGCCACCGTGGTGAACCCGAAGAAAACGAAGATGTTGGCGCGGACCACCGATGCCTCGGACCGCCCGCTCAGCCAGAACAAAATGACGGGTGGACCGGCCAGGCCCGCCAGGCCACCAAACAGGCCGGACAGGCCGCCCACTCCAACCGTCATAGGCGCCGTCGCATTTCCCCGGTAGTGCCAGCCTGTCGCCAGAACCCCCACCAACCCAAGAATCATGAAGGAGATCGCCCAGCGCAACAGAACCGCGTCGCCTTGGACCAGCAAAAACGCGCCTGCCGGCACCATCAGCACCGCGCCGATCCCCATCGGCAACACCTCGCGCCAGACGCATCGGCGCAGGGAGCGCAGCAGGATCGGCGCAGTCACGATCGTGTCGGTCAGGAACAGCAGCGGCACGGCCACCAAGGGTTGGTAGAGTGCGCTGGCGATCGGGGTGAAGATCATTGCCGCCCCAAAGCCGGAGAAACCGCGGACAAGGCCGGCAAGAGCCGCCGCGGCCGCGACGAGCCCGAAACGGGCATCCCAGACTGCCGACAGAAGGGCCGACTCGGTCACGACCGGCTGCTGCGCCTGCGTTCGGATACGGTGCCTTTGGAGATTGCCATCCCGCCCCCTCTTTTCGGGGTCACTGTGGCATGCATTGACTGGCGCGGGTAGATCGCCTTGGGAAATCCGTAGGGTCCCGCGACGCCGGGCGCCGCGCGGGCGCCGGACCGCCGAATCAAGAGCCTGGCACCCGGGGGCGCCTAGGGGCGCTGGCGGCTGCCCCGCATATAGTGCCGCTCGGGCCGGTAGGTATTGAACAGCTCTCGGCAGATCGCCTGCAGCAGGCTCTGAAAGGAAAAACGAAACCGGGTCATAATTGGCAATCCTAGCACTGCGGACTTAGCGCCTGGTTAATTCCAACCTGCGGCTGTCCGCCGTGTCCCCAGGTCGGGCCCGCCCCGGCCTGTTTTCATGTCTATGCATGGGCCATGGCCGGAATTCTGCGGTTTCGGGACCTGTCGGAACGCAATGGACTTGAAGTCAGCCCGCTTTGTTGAAATGTATCCAGCGCGGGGCCTGGCACGACGGTGGCCAGGTCCGAGGGTTCGCCGCAACTCGAAGAAACGAAAATGAGCAACCAGTCCCAGATTACCGACACCGACCTCCTGCTGGTCGTGGACATCCAGTACGATTTCTGTCCCGGCGGGGCGCTGGGCGTGGCCGGCGAGGACGAGATCATCCCGATCGTCAATCGCCTGGCGGGAGCATTTCGCCATGTCGGGCTGACCCAGGACTGGCACCCGCCCCACCACAGTTCTTTCGCCTCTTCGCACCCGGGCCGGGCGCCCTTCACCGAGATCGAGATGCCCTACGGGCCACAGACGCTGTGGCCCGATCACTGCGTCCAAGGCACGCAAGGGGCCAGGTTCCACGCCGATCTCCACATCGATCACGCCGAATTCGTGATCCGCAAGGGGTACCGGCCGGAAATCGACTCCTACTCTGCCCTGTACGAGAACGACCGCACGACGCCCACAGGGCTTGCCGGGTACCTGCGCGAGCGCGGCATCCGACGCCTGTTTGTCTGCGGCCTGGCGCTGGACTATTGCGTCTACTACTCCTGCATGGACGCCCGCCGGGAAGGATTCGAGGTGGCAATGATCGAGGACGCCTGCCGCGCCATCGATCTGGCCGGATCCCGCGCGGCAGCAATGAACGACATGCGGACTGCCGGCATTGCGATTCTCGACTCGCACGCGCTGATTGGAACCAAAATTCCCTCCGGCTAGCACCGCAGTGGCCGGCACCGCAAAGCCGATTGTCACGCAATTGTCATATTACCCGTGCCAACTGCCCCCTTGTGAAAACTGCCATTTCGTGCCACCTGCCATTTTCGGTTGTGCCGATGTGCGTCTGATTCATAATGTCCAGGTAGTGCAGGATAATATTGTGCGGTTTGGTGCGCCCGCGAACGCTGTCCGGCGACGGTTGCGGTATCGTCTCCCTGGCCAAGCGCTCACAAGCGGGTCACGTGCCGAAGGTATGGGGAGTTTAGGAGTGGAACATTCTAATGATGGTTTGGGTGCGCCCGTCGTTCAATCCGGCGTAAAGACCCGGGTCAAATGGTATTCTCCGAGCAAGGGTTTCGGGTTCGTTCAGCCGGCTGACGGCTCGTTTGATGCGTTTCTGCATGTCAGCGTCGTGCAGCAGTCAGGCGCGACCGTCCTGCCCGAAGGCACCACGATCGTGTGCGATCTGACCGAGGGCCAGAAAGGCATGCCGGTGGCGGCGATCCAGGAGATCGACACCTCGACGGCCGTGCCGGCCGAGGATGGCGGCGATGAGGTCACGGGCACGGTCAAGTTCTTCAACGGGCAGAAGGGGTTTGGCTTCGTCACCGTCGATGGCGGCCGCGACGTCTTCATTTCGGCCCGGGTGATGGAACGCTGCGGCATTCCGACCCTGGAACCAGACACCCGGGTTCGCATGTGGACCAAGATGGGCCCCAAGGGACCCATGGCGAGCAAGCTGGAACTGCTCTGAGACCAGCCCTGCAGCGTCGAAGACGGTAACGATCGCCGGAAGGCGCACGGAAAGACGGCAGGAAAACGGATCGCTGAACAGCGGCAGGGCCGAAAGGCGCGGGTGCCGGGCACTCTTGTTACCTGAAGCGGGACCACGCGCCTTGACGCAAGGCCCTATTTCCGACTTGATACATATCGATCCGATATATATCGTACCGATAAGCGCATCTTGGACAGCAATCAAAATCGGATTGGGAACACACAGTGGACGTCAAGACGGCTTGCCTGGGGGTACTCACCATGGGTGATGCAACCGGGTACGAGATCAGGAAGCAGTTCGAAGACGGCCCCTTCAGTATTTTTGTGGAGGGCGGCTATGGCTCTATCTACCCGGCCCTGAATCGGTTGACCGATGAGGGGTGCGTCACCTGCAGCACGGAGTCCCAGGATAAGCGCCCGGACCGCAAGGTCTACTCGATCACCGCGAAGGGCAAACTGGCGCTGGTCGACAGGCTGCGCGACATGCCCGGGCCGGACAAATTCCGTTCAGACTTCCTGTTCACCCTGTTTTTTGCCGAGCACCTGCCGGCCCGCCTGGTGGAGGCGGTGATCGATGCGCGGATCGCGGAGTGCAGGTCGAAACTGGAGCATATGCGGCAATGCGGCCAGACCGGCCACGGCTCGGCCGGGCATGCATTTGTGCATCAATTCGGCGTCACCTACTACGAGATGGCCTTGAATTACCTGGAGGAGAACAAACACGTCGTCGTTGCGGCCACATTGCGTGGTGAAACGATGGTGGCTGAATAGACAGCGCAACCCGGCGGTGGCACGGTCAAACGGACGAAAACGGACATGCGATCATCAATCATCATAGCGGGCCTGCTGGCCTTGATCGTGGGCGGTTGGATCCTCTCCGGTCAGTTGGGCGGCAAGACCGAGCCACCCAACGGTGAGGCCGTCGCCGCCCAGACGGACGCCGTCGCCGCCGCGCCGGCCGCGCCGCGGTTGATGTCAGTGCGGGTGCGCGAGAGCATCGCCAGGCCGCATTTGACCCAACTCACGGTCACTGGGCGCACCGAAGCGAACCGATCTGTCATCCTGAGGGCGGAGACACCGGGCCGGGTCGTCAAGGTGGAGGCGGAAAAGGGCAACAAGGTCAAACGCGGCGCGGTTATCGCCAGGATCGACATGGATGCGCGTGGAAGCCAGTTGACCGAATACCGCACGCTGGTGGCGCAGAAGCAACTGGAGTTCGACCAGGCGACCAAACTCGAGACCAAGGGTTTCCAGTCGAAAACCCGGCTTGCGCAAGCGGCGACCGAACTGGAACGCGCCAAGGCGCAGCTTCGCATGATGGAAATCGAGATCGAAGATACGATCATCCGCGCCCCGTTCGGCGCTGAATTGCAGGAACGGCCGGTCGAGGTTGGCGACTTCGTGAGGATCGGCGACCACATCGCCCGTCTGGTGGAACTGGACCCGATCCTGATCGTGGGTTTCGTATCGGAACGCGAGATCGGCCAAATCGATATCGGCACCCTGGCCACCGCAGAGCTGGTGACCGGCAGACAGGTTGAAGGGGTCGTGCGTTATGTCTCGAAGATCAGCGAGGAAACGACGCGAACATTCCGGGTCGAGGTCGAAGTCCCCAATCCCGGGCGCGAGATCTACGAGGGCCTGACGGCGGAGATCCGGCTGCCGTTGGAAGAGGTACTGACGCACCAGATCACGCCGGCGCTGCTGTCGCTGGCCGACGACGGCACCATTGGCGTGAAGGCGGTCGACGAGGATGACAAGGTCGTCTTCTACCCGATTGAAATCATTGGCCACTCGCCAGAAGGCATGTTGCTTGGCGGACTGCCTGAACGGCTGACGCTGATCACCGTGGGCCAGGAGTTCGTGGTCCACGGCGAAACCGTCATTCCGGTGCCCGAAAGCGAAATCACCGCCCGGGCGGGTGACCCGTCATGACCCTGATCGACCGCGCGCTGAACCGGTCGCGCACGGTGATTGCGACACTGCTGCTGATCCTGGTCAGCGGCGTCGTGGCGTTCGTCGAAATCCCGAAAGAGGCCGAGCCGGACGTCAACATTCCGATCGTCTATGTCTCGCTGCATCACGAAGGCATCTCGCCCGAGGACGCCGAACGGCTGCTGGTCCGCCCGATGGAAGAGGAACTGCAGTCGATCGAAGGCGTCAAGGAGATGCGGTCAACCGCCTTCCAGGGCGGCGCCAACGTCCTTCTGGAGTTCGAGGCCGGATTCGATTCCGACGCGGCAATGGACGACGTCCGCGAAAAGGTCGACCTTGTCAAACCGGACTTGCCGGACGACACCGACGAACCGACGGTCAACGAAGTCAATCTGAGCCTGTTCCCGGTAATCGCGGTGACGCTGTCGGGCAATCTGTCGGAACGCACGATGCTGCGGCTGGCGCGCGAGCTGCAGGACGATATCGAGGGTCTTCCGGAGGTTCTGGAGGCCAAGATAACCGGCGACCGGGACGAGCAGGTCGACATCGTGATCGATCCGGTTCTGCTGGAGAGCTACGGGCTGCAGCCGGCCGAGATTCTCAATCTGATCTCGCGGTCGAACCAGCTGATCGCCGCAGGGGCCATGGACGCCGGACTGGGCCGGTTTGCCGTCAAGGTCCCGGGCCTGATCGAGAACCTGGAAGACATTCTCACCATGCCGCTGCTGACCGAGGGCGATTCGGTGATCACCATCGGCGATGTCGCCAGCGTGCATCGCACGTTCAAGGACCCGACCACCTATGCCTTTCTGAACGGCAAGCCGGCGCTGGTGATCGAGGTTTCGAAACGCATCGGACAGAACATCATTGCAACCAGCAACCGGATCCGCGCCGTGGTGGCGGAACGCGCGGCGCTTTGGCCGGCCGGCGTCGAGATCACCTTCAGCAACGATAAATCCAGCAAGATCCGTACGATGCTGATGGATCTTCAGAACAATGTCATCAGCGCGATCCTGCTGGTGATGATCGTCGTCGTCATCGCCCTGGGCGTACGCGGCGGACTGCTGGTCGGCATCGCCATTCCCGGCTCGTTCCTGACCGGTATCTTGGTCCTGTCGACCTTCGGCCTGACGGTCAACATGGTGGTTCTGTTCTCTCTGATCCTGGCCGTGGGCATGCTGGTCGACGGCGCCATCGTCGTCACCGAATATGCGGACCGCAAGCTGGCGGAAGGCTCCAGCGCGCAGGAGGCCTACAGCCTGGCCGCGAAACGCATGGCGCTGCCCATCATCGCCTCGACGGCCACCACCCTCGCCGCCTTCATGCCGCTGCTGTTCTGGCCGGGCATCGTCGGCGAGTTCATGAAATTCCTGCCGATTACCCTGGTCGCCACCCTGTCGGCATCGCTCGCCATGGCGCTGATCTTCGTGCCGGCGCTGGGTGCGAACTTCGCCGCCGTGACCAGGATCTTCCTGACGGCACTGTTCGGCGCAGGGCTCGGCGTGATCGCGTTCGGTATCGGATCAGGCTCGCCGGCGGCGCCCTTCCTGGGCCTGGCGGCGGCCATCGCCGGAAGCTATCTGGGATTCAGGATCGGCGGTTGGGTCAATCTGCTGATGGAACGGACCCAGGCCAAACGAGTCGCGGCCACCACCATCTCGTTCGCCGCCGCAGCCGACGTCAAGCTCGACGAAATCAGCGGATTCACGGGTCTTTACATCAAGTCGCTGGGCTTTGCCTTGCGCCATCCGGCCAAGGTGCTGTTCCTGGCAGTGCTTGGCCTGGCCAGCAGTTGGTACGTCTATATCAACTACGGCCACGGCGTTCAGTTCTTCCCAAGCGTGGAACCGGAACAGGGGATCGTGGTCGTTCACGGCCGCGGCAACATGGCGGTGAACGAGAAACGCCTCCTGGTGCGGCAGGTCGAACGCCACATCCTGGACATCCAGCAGGAGTTCGGCGACTTCAAGTCGATCTATACCGCCGCCGGGGAATTCGCACCGCGCGACGAAGACCCCGAGGACATGATCGGCAAGATCACCCTGGACTTCGCCGAATGGGACGAACGCCGCCCGGCCAACGTCATCCTGGACGACATCCGGGAACGGACTTCCTATCTCGCCGGCATCGTCATCGAGACGCAGTGGCCGCGGGCCGGACCGCCGGTCGGCAAACCGGTCAACGTCCAGCTGTCCTCGTGGGACCCCGACGCCCTGGATCCGATCGCCAAGCGCCTGCGCGCTTTCATGAATCAGCAGCCCGGCCTGAAGGACGTGGAGGACAGCCGGCCGATCCCGGGCATCGAGTGGGAACTGGATGTCGATCGCGCACAGGCAGCCAAATTCGACGCGGACGTCTCGGCGATCGGCAGCTTCGTGCAGCTTTCGACCAAGGGCCTGAAGATTTCCGACTACAGACCCGACGACAGCGACGACGAAATCGACATCGTCGCCCGATTCCCACGCGACTACCGAACCGTCGAGATGCTGGATCGTATCCGCCTGAACACGCCGATGGGCCTGGTCCCGATCAGCAATTTCGTCGAGCGTGCCGCGGAACCGAAAACCGGCATGGTCCGCCGGACCGACGCCAAGCGGATCATGTTCGTCCGCGCCGACGTCGAGGAAGGCGTGCTGCCCGACGACAAGGTTCGGGAAATCCAGGCCTGGCTGGACCGCGCCGACGTACCATCAACGGTGGAGGTCACCTTCAAGGGCGAAGACGAGGAACAAAAGGCCGCACAGGCCTTTCTCGGCAAGGCCTTCGGCGTCGCCCTTTTCATCATGGCCATCATCCTGGTCACCCAGTTCAACAGCTTCTACAGCGGTTTCCTGATCCTTTCGGCGGTGATCATGTCGACCGTGGGCGTGTTGCTGGGCCTGCTGATCATGCAGGAACCGTTCGGCATCATCATGAGCGGCATTGGTGTGATCGCGCTGGCCGGCATCGTGGTCAACAACAACATCGTGCTGATCGACACCTACGACCGGCTGCATGCGACCGAGAAGGATGCGCGGACGGCAATCCTGAAGACCGGCGCCCAGCGCCTGCGCCCGGTGCTGTTGACCACCACCACGACGATCCTGGGCCTGATGCCGATGGTTCTTCAGATAAACATCGACTTCGTCATCCGGGAAATCGCCTTCGGCGCGCCGTCGACCCAGTGGTGGGTCCAGCTGTCGACCGCGATTGCCTTCGGCCTGGCCTTCGCGACCGTGTTGACGCTGGTCGTCACGCCCTCCGCCCTGATGTTCTTCGCCAACTTCATGGCGTGGTATGAACGGCGGTCTCAGCGCCGGGCCGAAAAAGCGGCGGCGCAGGACGGGCCCGAGACGACCGCCCCCGCGGAATAGGGTCAAAGACCGGCGTCGTTGCGCGGCCCATCCCCGTCGATGCCAGCGTCGGCCTGCCTGAACGTGATCCACGCCGCGGCAATCCGCGTCACCGTGGTGATCCAGCACAGGCCGCCGAAGGCCCAGGCCAGCCACCAGAATGACTGCGGAAACAGGCACATCGCCACAAACACCGCAATCGTCTCGGTGCCCTCGGTCAAGCCGCCAAGGTAATAAAAGGACTTGGCTCCGCGCAGGTCGGTCGACAAACCGCGTTTCGCCGCCACGATCGCATAGGTCAGAAAGCTCGCGCCCGTGCCGACAAAGCTGAAGATCAGGAATGCGGCGGGCACCGCGTTGGTCGCAGGCATCGCCAGCGCAAACCCGAACGGGACGGCGCTGTAGAAGATGAAATCGCCGACAATGTCCAGATAGCCGCCGAGATCGGTCGTCTCGCGTTGACGGGCGACGGCGCCGTCCAGACCGTCGGCAATGCGGTTGGCGGCAACCAGACCCAATGCCACGCCGAACTGGCCCGTCGCCAGCGCCGGCAACGCCGCAACGCCAAGCACGAATCCCACAAGGGTCACTTGGTTCGCCGACACGCCGCGCGCCGCCAGTCGCGCGCCAACGGCGTTCAAGGGAGGGTCGATCAGGTGTCGGGCGACCGCATCCAGCATTGCCGGGGTCAGACCGGGCGCAGCCTCACCGGCCCGGCGCGCTCGCCGGTGCGGGCGCCGGGATCGTCGTCCTCGTTGTCATCCTCATCGTCGTCCGGCCCCTCTTCCTCACCTGTCAGCCGGGCAGCCTCGGCCTTCAAGCGGCGGTAGGACCGGACGGAAAAGAAGAACGTCGCCATGTAGGCGAACATCAACAGACTGAGCGTCGCCCAGGGCCGGCCGGCGACACCGGCCATGAACAGGCCGGCGATGGCCATGATCGGCAACACGCGGCGATGCGGGATCTTCAGCGACTTGAACGAATAGGTCGGCAGCTGCGAGACCATGAGCAGCGCCACCGCAACCAGCCACAGGCCAATCAGCACCGGCGCGCCGTCGAACTCGACGGCAATTTCGAACGACAGGATCATCGGCAGGCAGGCGAGCCCCGCGCCCGCGGGCGTGGGCACCCCTTGGAAATAGTTGTAGGCATAGGGCGGCAGCGTGCCCTGGCGGGTGTTGAATCGCGCCAACCGCAGCGCCGCGCAGACGGCAAAGAACAGAGCAATCGCGAAGCCGAACCCGCCCAGCGCGGACAGCGACCAGTAATAGATCACCAGACCGGGGACGACGCCGAACGCGACGAAATCGGACAGCGAATCGAGATGCGCGCCAAAGTCCGTCGAAGCGTTCAACAGCCGCGCCATGCGCCCGTCCAGCGCGTCAAGAAGCGCCGCCAGGGCAATCGCCACAGCCGCGAATTCGAAGCTGCCGTCGACCGCAAAACGGATCGCCGTCAGGCCCGCGCAGGTAGCCGAAACCGTGATGATGTTGGGGATCATCTTGTTGAAGGACTGTCCCTTCTCGCGGGGCAGCCTTTTCTGGTCGCGGCGCCGGCGCCTCAACATTATCGCACCTCGCCCTGGCGTTGCCTTTCGCGCGACTTCAGGTCGGCCAGGACGGTTTCGCCCGCCACGGCCGTCTGACCTTCGGCCACCAGCGGATTGGTCTTGCGGGGCAGATAGACGTCGACCCGGCTGCCGAAACGGATCATGCCGAACCGCTCGCCGGCGGTGACCGCCTGCCCCGGTTCCAGTTCGCACAGGATCCGACGGGCCACCAGTCCGGCGATCTGAACGAACGCGATGTCCTGGCCGGTGGCCGCCTCCATCCGCACCGACTGGCGCTCGTTTTCCTCGCTGGCCTTGTCCAAGGACGCGTTCAAGAAGGCGCCGGGGCGGTAGTCCAGCTTGCTGATCGTCCCGTCGACGGGGATCCGGTTCGCGTGGACGTTAAAGACGTTCATGAAGATGCTGATACGCGTCATGGTCGCCTCGCCCATCTCGAGTTCGGGGGGCGGCTGGACTTCGCGGATCATTTGGACGACGCCGTCCGCTGGGCTGATCACCAGGCCGGGCTTTGTCGGCGTGACGCGATCGGGATCTCTGAAGAAATACGCGCACCATGCGGTCAAGACGCCGCCGAGCACCCAAGAAGGATCCCAGATCAGACCCAGCACCAGCGTGACGATGGCGAACAGCGTCACAAACGGCCACCCCTCCCGGTGGATCGGCACCAGGACGGACTTCATCGTTTCGTGGAACTGATCGGCCAAGGCCTGGCGGCCTCCATGCTTTTCGACGGGACGCGCAGATTACCCGCGCCACCGACTCGGTTCAACACGGTCAACGGCGTCGTGAACGCGGTTAGTTGGTTGTCGGTATGGCGAAGACCTGGCCGGGATAGATCAAGTCAGGATCGCGGATCTGATCGGCGTTTGCCGTATAGATGACGGTATAACGCACGCCAGACCCCAGGGTCCGGCGCGCAATCCGCCACAAGCTGTTGCCGGGCTGGACGATCACGAAAGCCTCGCTGGCGAAATCCGTCAGCGGTTCCGCGCGGGCAAACGGCAGTTCCAGGCGCGCGGTCACATCCCCGGCCACCGATTGGTCGACACGCAGCGTATAGACCCCCGGCGTCACCGGCTGGTCGGGCCGCAGGCGCCAGTTTCCCGCGCTGTCGGTCTGGACCGTCCCAATCGGTTCGTTGTCCAGATAGACCAGAACGTCGGATTCCGGCAACGCCCGCCCGGTCAATTCCATCTCTCCGGAATCACCGTAGTCGACGCTTTCCAGCGACAGTTCCCCTCCAGGCGCCTCGACGCCACCGGGAACGCTTGGCTTCTGCAGCACCTTGGTCCCGCCGCCGCCCCGACGCGGGACCAGCAACGCCAATGGCTCGCTCTCCTGTTTCGCCGGGTTGCCGGCGATGTCCCTGCCTTTTTCCGGGACCACCAGAACGACGACGTTCTCCGACTGGCTGACCGATCCGTCCGGCCCGGTCGCGTTCAGCGACAGCTCACGGCTGCCGGACGGCAGCGCCTTGTCGGGAACATAGACCCATTCGCCGCGCCGGTCCGCCGTGACCGTTCCCAGCGGCTTGCCGGCATCGTACACCGTCACTTCGGCGCCCGGCGTCGCCCGGCCGGCAATCACCGCATCGCCGCGCGGATCGATCCTGACGACGTCGAACTTGGGCGGCATCGGCTGAAGTTCCGGCGCCGGGACGGCGGGCTCTTCCATGCGCGCCGCGACGTCGTCCCCCTGCCCGGCAGTCGCGCCGTCGTCCGAAGGCGCCGAACCAGGCATCGTCGTGGATGCCGCAGACGTCCCCGCCGCCGGATCGACCGCCGCGCTCCCACTCTGACCGGTCTGGCCGGGGCTGCGTGGCGTCGCGCCGGCCGCCTGCGTCTGGGCCGTGGCGTTGTCGGCGGACCCAGGCTGCGCCGCGGGTGCGTCGGTCGTGGCGCCGCCGGACGTCTCCGACGCCACATCGCCGGAGCCGCCGGCGTCCGGGGCCGGTCCGGGCTCTGGATTGAAATACAGGTTGAGCGCAAGGGCGACCAGAACGACCAGCGCGCCTACGACACCTATGAGGGTGCTGCGACTCACGAAACCTCGACAATGACAGCTTTGTTACAGGCCACTAGGGTACACCTTCGCTTGGTCCTTATGCAATCGCGCCGCCTCGGGAAACGACTATCCCCTACGAGTCTCTTGCGCCTTGCCGCGGACCGTCTTAAGCAGGCCCTCGGCGTTCAATCGGAAAGGGCTCGAAATGAGCGGTATCGGTACAATTTGCGTGTATTGCGGGTCGTCCGGCAAGGGCCGGGAGAGCCATCGCACGGCGGCCGTCGAGCTGGGACGCCTGCTTGCCGGAGCCGGAATCAGGCTGGTCTACGGCGGCGGGCAGGTCGGCCTGATGGGACTTCTCGCCAATTCCTCAATCGATTCGGGCGGAACGGTCGTCGGCATCATTCCTAATTTCCTGGATGAGCTTGAGGTCGGAAACACCCGGTGTACCGAACTTATTCGCACCCCGAACATGCACGAGCGCAAAAGCAAGATGGCCGAGTTGTCCGACGCCTTCGTCATCCTGCCCGGCGGCCTGGGAACACTGGACGAGACGTTCGAGATCCTGACCTGGCGTCAACTCGGCCTGCACGACAAGCCGATCGTGGTCGTCGACGTGGATGGCTACTGGGCGCCGCTCAAGGCCATGGTGACCCATATGGCCGACGAGCGGTACACCGCCCAGGAACATCTGGCTCTCCTGACCTTCGTCGATACGGTTGAGGACGTCGTCCCCACGCTGAGCAAAGCGCCGGCGCCAACCCACCCGATCGATTCGAAATGGACCTGAGGCGCCTGCCTCCAACGGTCGACCCGAATTGCGCTGGCGCGGCCAACTGATTAAGGTGCGCGCCGATCCGACCCAGAAATCCCCGCCACGGAGCACGAAATAAATGAGCAAGATCAAGGTCGCCAACCCCATCGTCGAACTGGATGGCGACGAAATGACCCGGATTATCTGGGAGTTCATCAAGGAAAAGCTGATCATCCCCTACCTGGATGTGGACCTCAAATATTACGACCTCAGCATTCAGAAACGGGACGAAACCGACGACCAGATCACCGTGGATTCGGCCAACGCCATCAAGCAGTACGGCGTCGGGGTGAAGTGCGCGACGATCACGCCGGACGAGGCCCGGGTCGAGGAATTCGGCCTGAAGAAAATGTGGCGGTCGCCGAACGGAACGATCCGAAACATTCTGGGCGGGACGGTCTTCCGACAGCCGATCATCTGCAAGAACGTGCCGCGTCTGGTGCCCGGCTGGACCCGGCCAATCGTCATCGGCCGTCACGCGTTCGCCGACCAGTACCGGGCCACCGATTTCGTCGTTCCGGGATCCGGCAAGCTGACCCTGAACTTCGAGCCGGCTGACGGCTCCGAGCCCATGAGCTTCGACGTCTACGACTTCCCCAGCGGTGGCGTCGCCATGGGGATGTACAACCTGGATGACTCGATCCGCGGGTTTGCGCAGGCCTGCTTCAACTATGGTCTGAACCTGGGCTGGCCGGTCTATCTGTCGACCAAGAACACCATCCTCAAGGCCTATGATGGCCGCTTCAAGGACTTGTTCCAGGAGGTCTTCGATGCGGAATTCGCCGACCGCTTCGCAGAAAAGGGCATTACCTACGAGCACCGCCTGATCGACGACATGGTGGCGGCCGCGTTGAAATGGTCGGGCGGATTTCTCTGGGCCTGCAAGAATTACGACGGCGATGTTCAGTCGGACACGGTGGCGCAGGGTTTCGGGTCGCTGGGCCTGATGACATCGGTCCTGATGACGCCGGACGGCAAGACCATCGTAGCGGAGGCGGCCCATGGCACCGTCACCCGCCACTTCCGGCAGCGCCAGCAGGGCAAGGAGACCTCCACCAATCCGATTGCGTCGATCTTTGCCTGGACGCGCGGGCTCTATTACCGCGGGACGTTCGACGACACTCCCGACGTTGTCAGGTTCGCGGAAACCCTGGAGCAGGTGTGCATCGACACGGTCGAAAGCGGGTTTATGACCAAGGACCTGGCGATCCTGATCGGGTCGGACCAGCCCTGGATGACCACCAACGAGTTTCTCGACAAGCTGGACCAGAATCTCAAGGCAGCGATGCAGGGCTGACCCGGCCCTGCCCGCTGCGGCATCGGCGCAATCCGCGCCCCTGACGGACCGGGCGAACCAAGGTGGCGAAGCTCCATTTCTACTACGCGTCGATGAACGCGGGAAAAAGCACGATCCTGCTGCAGTCGAGCTACAACTACCAAGAGCGGGGAATGCGCACGCTGCTGTTCACCGCCGCCATCGACGATCGTTTCGATCCGGGCCGGATCAGTTCGCGCATCGGCATCGGGTCGGACGCGAACCTGTTTTCGGAAGAGACCGACCTGCTGGAATGGGTCGCCCGCGTGCATGAGGACACTGCGATCTCTTGCGTATTCGTGGACGAGGCGCAGTTTCTGAGCAGGGATCAGGTCTTCCAACTGTCGGAGATCGCCGACCGCCTGTCGATTCCCGTCATCGCCTACGGATTGCGCACGGATTTCCAGGGCGAGCTGTTTCCCGGCAGCGCCGCCCTGCTGGCCTGGGCCGACGAAATGCGGGAAATCAAGACCATTTGCCATTGCGGACGCAAGGCGACCATGGTCGTGCGGCTTGACGAGGCCGGCCGTCCGGTGCGCGAAGGCGCACAGATCGCGATCGGCGGCAATGACCGCTATGTCGCGATGTGCCGCAAGCACTTCAAGGAAAGCGTTGTCTACCCGCACCCGCCAGCCGACGCCGGGGCGACAACCTAATAGCCGGACTGCTGGGCCACGCCTTCCGGCGGCACGATCGAGGGCGTCTCGAAAGCGCGTTCAGTCGTACCGGGAACCTCTGCCCCCGGCGGGCCTGGGACGCTTTCGCGCAGCGGCTCGACGACGCGGGCTTTCGCATTCTCGTCTGTCGGCGGCACGCATCTGAAGGCCACCCGGCGCTTCAGGAAGACCGGGCATTCGTTCAGCATCAGGTTGGACTTCCACACCTCCACCGAAGACCCCTCGACGTTGCAGCGTTCCTCTGCCAACGCCATGATCTCTTCCTCGGTGGTGTTGTACGAGGTGTAGCAGACGGAAACCACCTGCCCTCCCGCTTCTTGTGCGTCCAGCGGATTGGTCGTCACCATTGGACCGAAGGAGCAGGCCGCGAGTGCCGAGAGGGCGAGGAGGACGGGGATTCGAACCATGGCCGGGTTATCGCATGCCGCGTTATTGCTTGAAAAGGGCCACAATAGGCGTCAGTGGCCAAGCTCCCGCATGGTCGCGTCCAGGCCACCCAGCGTCAGCGGATACATCCGGCCGCCCATCAGGCGGCGAACGATCCTGATCGATTTATACTGGTCCCACCAGTCTTCGGGCTGAGGGTTCAGCCAGACCGCATGATTGTAGGTATTCAGGATTCGCGCCATCCAGAGCTGGCCCGGCTCCTCGTTCCAATGCTCCACGCTACCGCCCGCACAGACGATCTCGTAGGGGCTCATGGTCGCGTCGCCGACGAAGATCAGCTTGTAGTCGGGCCCAAAGGTGTTCAGGACCTCCATGGTCGGCCGGCGTTCGGCGAAGCGGCGGCGGTTGTCGCGCCAGACCGATTCATAAAGGCAGTTGTGGAAGTAGCAGGATTCCAAGTGCTTGAACTCGGACCGTGCGGCGGAAAACAGCTCCTCGCAAACCTGCACATGATCGTCCATCGATCCGCCGGCATCCAAGAACAGCAGCACCTTCACAGCATTGTGCCGTTCGGGCACCATCTTGATGTCCAGAAGCCCCGCATTGCGGGCGGTCGAGCTGATCGTGTCCGGCAGGTCGAGTTCCGTTGCCGCGCCCTCCCTGGCAAAGCGGCGCAGACGGCGCAGCGCAACCTTGATATTGCGCGTTCCGATCTCGACGGAATCGTCGAAATTGCGAAACTCCCGCCGGTCCCAGACCTTGACGGCACGCCGATGCCGACACTCGGCCTGGCCGATGCGCACGCCCTCGGGGTTATAACCGTAGGCGCCGAACGGGGACGTGCCCGCGGTGCCGATCCATTTGGAGCCACCCTGATGCCGCCCCTGCTGTTTCTGCAGGCGCTGGCGTAGCGTTTCCATCAACTTGTCGAACCGCCCAGCGCCTCGATCTGGGCCATCTCTTCGGGCGTCAGGTGTCTCTCCGCCAGCTTCCGCAGCCATTCGTCTGGCAGCGCGACAATGTCGATGCCGTCCTCGTCCTGCTCGGCTTCCAGGCCCTTGAAGATTTCGCCGAACACCCGGTCGAAACGGTCAAGGTGGCGCTCGTCCTTCACGCAGGCCGAACGGCTCAGATAATAGAAACGCTCCACCTTGAAACCCGCCACCCCGGTCGCCGTGGCCTCGACCAGGGTCAGGTACTCCATCAGCGAAACCGGCAGCCCGGCGGACCGAAGCTTCAGAAAGAAGTCGATGAACATGGCCCGCCTGTCAGCGTCCGGCCTCGCGCCGCGCCATGAAGGCCAGGCGCTCGAACGTGTGAACGTCCTGCTCGTTCTTCAAGAGCGCACCGTAAAGCGGCGGGATGGCCTTGGACGGGTCGCGGTTCCGCAGCACCTCGGCCGGGACATCTTCGGCAAGAAGCAGCTTCAGCCAGTCCAGCAGTTCCGACGTCGACGGGCGCTTCTTCAAACCGGGGACGTCGCGAACTTCGTAGAACAGCGTCAGGGCGTCGCGCACCAGCGCCTTCTGGATGCCGGGAAAGTGGACGTCCACGATCGCCTGCATGGTCTCGCGATCCGGGAACCGGATGTAATGGAAGAAACAGCGCCGCAGGAACGCATCGGGCAGTTCCTTCTCGTTGTTCGACGTGATCACCACGATCGGCCGGTTGGCGGCCTTGACCACCTCGTTGGTCTCGTAGACATGGAACTCCATCCGGTCCAGTTCCAGAAGCAGGTCGTTCGGGAACTCGATATCGGCCTTGTCGATCTCGTCGATCAGCAGGACGGGCGCCTTTTCGGCGACGAAGGCGTCCCACAGCTTGCCCCGCTGGATGTAGTTGGCGAGGTCGTGGACGCGTTCGTCGCCAAGCTGGCTGTCGCGCAGCCGACTGACCGCATCGTATTCGTAAAGGCCCTGTTGCGCCCGCGTCGTCGACTTGATGTGCCATTCGATCAGCGTCTTGCCCAGGGCGTCGGCGACCTCCCGGGCCAGCACCGTCTTGCCGGTCCCGGGCTCGCCCTTGACCAGCAACGGCCGCTGCAACGCAACCGCGGCGTTGACAGCCACCATCAGATCTTCGCCGGCCACGTAACTGGCCGTGCCTTCGAACCGTTTTGTCACACCGTGCCCCTTTCCTGCTCTCCCGGTCAGGTCAGCCTATTGGGCGGACCGTGTCCGGGCAAGGCGGATTCACCTGCCCGCGGCGTTGTCCAGCGCGTTTTTCCGTTCCGTCGCAATGGCTTCGATGGCGTGGCGCACGGAATCGTGCTTTTGCAGCAGGGTCCGGAAGTCATCGGCATCCAGCATCATCAGCCGGCACTCCGTCAGTGCGATCACGCTGGTCCGGCGGACGGTGTCGTGCAACAGGGCCACCTCACCGAAAAATTCACCGGGGCCGAGGACGATGGGATCCGGCAGGAGTTCCACCTCGACCTCCCCGTCGACCACGAAGAACATCGCAGTGGCCGTCTCGCCGGTCCGCACGATGGTATAGCGCGCTGGCACCACTAGCGGCCGCATCATTGCCGCGATCTCGGCAACGTCCTCCGCCGGCAGGTCGGCGAACTCTGGCACCCGGGTCACCATGTTCCAGGTCACCTTGAATTCGCGGGTCCGCAGCTCCTCCACAAAGCTCGACGCAAAGATGCCGGTCCACAGCACGAACAGCCCGATCCCGGTCAGCATGACGATGCCGCCGATGATCTTGCCGACCGTCGTCACCGGCGTCATGTCGCCATAGCCGACCGTCGTCAAGGTCTCCATGGCCCACCACATCGACGCGGGGATCGAGGAGAACTTCTCGGGCTGGGCCTCGTGCTCGGCGAAGTAGATCAGGCTGGAGGACAGCACCAGCATGATGACGACCACCACCAGCGCCGACAGCAACGAGGTCCGCTCTTTGTAGATGACGGAAGCGATGGTCTGGAGCGCCGGGGAATAGCGGGTCAGCTTCAGGATCCGAAGCAACCGCACGATACGCAGGATCCTGAGATCGAACGGCGCCAGCCCAAGGAAGAACAGATAGGAAGGCAGGACGGCCACCAGATCGACGATCAGCATCGGCTTCAGGCCGGCCTTCAACCGGGCGCGCCAGTGCCGCAGCCCCGCCATCTCCGGCGCTTCGACGGCGACCCAGAGACGCGCGACATATTCCACCGAGAAAACCGCCACGGAGAAAACCTCAAACCATATGAAGAACGCTTCTTCGTCCGGCGTCTCCTCGGAAACGATGCCGGGCATCGTCTCCAGCGCGATCACCACCACGTTGAGTCCGATCAGGGTCAACAGGCAGGCATCGACGATGCGGGCGACGGGATCCGACGAATCCCAGCCTTCCAGAATGGTGTAGATGCGACGGCGGAGCCGGTTCACCATGGCGGCCATTCGAAACTCCCGGGGCTCAGGCGATGGCCTGCTCGATCGCCTCCAGTGCCTGCGCTGCCGCCGCGCCGTCCGGCCCGCCTGCCTGGGCCATGTCGGGTCGGCCGCCACCACCCTTGCCGCCCACGGCGGCCGAGCCGATCCGCACCAGCGACACCGCATCGAACCGGTCGGTCAGATCCTCGGTCACGCCGACCACCAGACTGACCCTGCCCTCGTTGACGGCGACCACCGCCACGACGCCCGAGCCGACCTGCTTTTTCAGGGAGTCCGCGAGTGGCTTAAGCTCCTTGGGCGGCACATTGTCCAACAGGCGGGTCGCCAGCTTGGTCCCGCCGATGTCCTTGGCAGCCGGCGCCGCGGTTTCGCCGCCGCCGCCGGTCGCCAGCTTGCGCCGCAATTCGGAAACCTCGCGCTCAAGCCGCCGGCGCTCTTCGATCAGGCTGCCGACCCGCGCCGGCACGTCGGCGGGGGCAGTCTTCAGCACCGCGGCGGTTTCCTGAAGCCCGGCCTGCTGGGCCGCCGCAAAGCGCACCGCCGCCGCGCCGGTGACAACCTCGATGCGCCGAACGCCAGCAGCGACCGCGGATTCGCCCGTCACCTTGAAGAACCCGATGTCGCCGGTCCGCCGCACATGGGTTCCGCCGCACAGTTCGGTGGAATAGGTGCGCCCGTCGGCCGCCAGGTCGCCCATGGAGACGACCCGGATCTCCTCGCCGTATTTCTCGCCAAACAGGGCCATTGCCCCGGCCTCGATCGCCGCCTCCGGCTCCATCAGCCGGGTGGAGACCTCGCTGTTGTCACGGATCTGCGTGTTGACCATGTCTTCCACCGCGGCGATCTCGTCCGATGTCATCGCCTTGGGGTGGCTGAAGTCGAAACGCATGTAGTCGGGCGCTACCAGCGACCCTTTCTGGGTGACATGGTCTCCGAGCACCCGGCGCAGCGCCTCGTGCGCCAGATGGGTCACCGAGTGGTTGGCCCGCACCCGGGTCCGGCGTTCACCGTCGACGGTAAGCTCGACCGGGTCGCCGACGCGCAACGTCCCTGCCGCAACCTTGCCGACGTGAACATGCAGATCGTCGACGCGCTTCAGGGTGTCATCGACGACGAAACTGGCGCCGTCGGGACCGACGATGACGCCGGAGTCCCCCACCTGGCCGCCGGATTCAGCGTAGAACGGTGTCTGGTTCACCAGGACCGAGGCCTCGGCGCCCTCGCCCACCTCTTCCACCGGCTTGCCGTCGACCAGAATTGCGGTCAGCGCACCCTCGGCCGTTTCGGTGCTGTAGCCGAGGAACTCTGTGGCGCCGACCCGTTCGCGCACCTCGAACCAGACGGCCTCGGTGGCGGCCTCGCCCGACCCGGTCCAGGCCTTGCGGGCCTGTTCCTTCTGGCGTTCCATCGCCGAGTCGAAGCCGGCGATGTCCACATGCCGGTGCTGCCCGCGGAGGATGTCCTGGGTGAGATCCAGCGGAAAACCGTAGGTGTCATAGAGGGTAAACGCGATCTCGCCCGGCAGCGGCGCGCCCTCGCCGAGGCGGTCGACCTCGTCCTCCAGCAGCCTGAGGCCGCGTTCCAGTGTCGCCTTGAAGCGGGTCTCTTCCAGGTGCAGCGTTTCCGTGATCAGGGATTCCGCCCGCGCCAGCTCGGTGAAATGCTGCCCCATCTCGCGCACCAGGACCGGGACCAGCCTGTACATCATCGGGTCCTTCGCCCCCAGCATGTGGGCGTGCCGCATCGCCCGGCGCATGATCCGGCGCAGCACATAGCCGCGGCCCTCGTTCGAGGGCAGCACGCCGTCGGCGATCAGAAACGAGGTGGCGCGCAAATGATCGGCAATCACCTTGTGGCTGGCCGCCTGGTCGCCATCGGCCGCGACCCCGGTCAGTTCCGCGGACGCCTCGATGATCGAGCGCAAAAGGTCGATCTGGTAGTTGTCGTGTTTGCCCTGCAGAACGGCAGCCAGCCGCTCCAGCCCCATGCCCGTGTCGATCGACGGTTTCGGCAGCGGCACCCGGTTGCCGGGCTCCACCTGTTCGAACTGCATGAAGACCAGGTTCCAGATCTCGATAAACCGGTCGCCGTCCTCGTCCGGGCTGCCGGGCGGGTCGCCGGGGATACCCGGTCCGTGGTCGTAGAAGATCTCCGAACAGGGTCCGCACGGCCCGGTATCGCCCATCTGCCAGAAATTGTCGGAGGTCGGAATCCGCAGGATGCGGTCGTCGCCCAGCCCCGCGATCTTGCGCCACAGCGTCGCCGCCTCGTCGTCCTCGGAATAGACGGTGACCAGCAGGCGATCCTCGGGCAGGCCGTACTCCCGGGTGATCAGGTTCCAGGCCAGCTCGATCGCGAGGTCCTTGAAATAATCGCCGAACGAGAAGTTGCCCAGCATCTCGAAGAAGGTGTGGTGGCGCGCGGTGTAGCCGACGTTTTCCAGATCGTTATGCTTGCCGCCGGCGCGCACGCATTTCTGGCTGGTGACCGCCCGGTTGTAGCTGCGCTGTTCCGCACCGGTGAAGACGTTCTTGAACTGCACCATGCCGGCATTCGTGAACATCAATGTCGGGTCGTTGCGCGGCACCAACGGCGAAGAATCGACCACCTCGTGTCCGTGGGTCGCGAAATAGTCCAGAAAGGTGCTGCGAATCTCGTTCGCACTGTGCATGCCGGTAACCCGTTCAATCCCTTGGTTCGCCTACGCTTTTGCGCGGGCCGGTCTTAAGTAGCGTGCCGGACGCCGCCTGTCCAGAAGCGGCCCGAAAAGGAAAACGCGGCCCCATCCGGGGCCGCGCTTCCGGTCCGGCGCGAAGCCGGTACCGAGCTTGATAATCAGGCCACCGCGCCGTCCTCGGGCGCTTTGTCCGTTTCGGCCTCGTCGGCCGACTCATCGGACATCGCATCCGACAGCACGCCGGCGTTTTCGCGAATGCGACGTTCGATATCATCGGCGATGTCGGAATTCTCCGCCAGGAAGGTCTTGGCGTTCTCACGACCCTGGCCGATCCGCTGGCCGCTGTAGGAGAACCAGGAGCCCGACTTCTCCACAATCCCGGCATTGGCCCCGTGATCGAGCAGTTCGCCCATCTTGGAGATGCCCTCCCCGTACATGATGTCGAACTCGACCACCTTGAAGGGCGGCGCAACTTTGTTTTTCACCACTTTGACCCGGGTCTGATTTCCGACCACCTCATCCCGGTCCTTGATCTGGCCGATCCGGCGAATATCCAGGCGCACGCTGGCATAGAACTTCAGGGCATTGCCGCCGCTCGTCGTTTCGGGATTGCCAAACATCACACCGATCTTCATTCGGATCTGGTTGATGAAGATGACCATGCATTTCGAGCGAGAGATCGATCCGGTCAACTTGCGCAGGGCCTGGCTCATAAGACGGGCCTGAAGACCGACATGGGTGTCGCCCATCTCGCCCTCCAGCTCGGCTTTCGGTACCAGGGCGGCCACGGAATCGACCACCAGGACGTCGATTGCGCCCGATCGAACCAATGTGTCGGCGATCTCCAGCGCCTGCTCGCCTGCATCGGGCTGGGAGATCAGCAGTTCGTCCACGTCGACGCCCAGCTTGCGGGCATAAACCGGATCCAGCGCATGTTCCGCATCGACGAAGGCGCATGTACCGCCGGTCTTCTGGGCCTCCGCCACCACATGCAGCGCCAGCGTGGTCTTGCCCGAGCTTTCCGGCCCGTAGATTTCGATGATCCGCCCCTTGGGCAGGCCGCCGATGCCGAGACCGATATCCAGGCCCAGCGAGCCCGTGGACACGGCCTCGGTGCCTTCGGCCGCGCCGCGCTGGCCCAGCTTCATGATCGACCCCTTGCCGAACGACCGTTCGATCTGGCCGAGCGCGGCCTCAAGTGCCTTCGATTTGTCCATGGTGACTCCGTCGATAAGGCGCAATGCCGACTGCGTCATGTCCTGCACTCCTTATTTCACAGGGATGGGGGCGATGCAATGCGGGCCAGTGTACTCGCTTTGTTCTCAGTGCCAAGTTCTTTTTTTGTTCTTTTCGACCGGAGCTATGGCAGGGCCAGGGACGAAATCCCCGACGCATCGGCGCAGGGCCGCAAAACCGTGCTAGACTGGCCGAAATCCGGGCCGGACAAGCCCGTGTCACCGGCCAGCCGAGGCAGACCGATGGAATTCCCCAGCATCACCGACCGCGATTTGCAGCGTTTCCAACAGGACGGCGCTGTCCTGAAGTCCGGCTTCTTCGACGCGGAGGAGATGGCGCTTCTGACGCAGGCGGTCGCCACCGATTCGGGCATTGCGGCTAATGTCGTCGCCCTGAAGGACAGTGCCGGCGGCACCACCGAACTGGCGTTGTGGAACCATCCGGGCGACGACCTGTTCGGCGCCTTTGCCCGCGTCGCCCGCATGGTCGAGGGAATGGAGCGGCTGTTGGGCGGCGAGGTCTACCACTATCACTCCAAACTGACCATGAAACGGCCGCACGCCGGCGGGGCCTGGGATTGGCACCAGGACTATGGCTATTGGTACCACAACGGCTGTTTGTTCCCCGACCTGGCCAGCGTCGCCATTGCCGTCGATCCGGCAACGCGGGAGAACGGCTGCCTTGAGATCCTGAAAGGCAGCCACCGCCTGGGCCGCATCAGCCACGGGCGGGTCGGCGGCCAGACCGGCGCAGACACAGACCGGGTCGCGCACGCGGCCAAGGTGCTGGAACATGCCTATGTGGAAATGGAGCCCGGCGACGCCCTGTTCTTCCACTGCAACACCCTGCACGCGTCCAGGGCCAACCGGTCCGGCAAGCCCCGCAGTATTCTTCTGTGCTGCTACAACCGCGCCTCCAGCAACCCGGTCAAGGCGCACCACCACCCCTTCTACACGCCGCTGGACAAGCTGCCCGACACGGCGATCAAGGAGATGGGTTTGAGACTGGAACCCGAACGGCGGGAATTCTTCGACCCGGAGCAAGACAAGACCGTCGAGGCCGAGCGCCTGGACGCCTGACCGGCGGGCGCCGTCTTCAGACGGCCTCCGGCGCCTTCTGCATCGCTTCCTTAACCTTGGCGGCCAACTGCTTGAGGCTGAACGGTTTGGGCAGGAAATAGACCGCCGGCAATGCCTCCACCTCCTTCGCCACAGACTCCTGGGTATAGCCGGAGATACAGATGACCGGCAGCGTCGGCATGGTCTTGCGGGCCTCCTTGATCAGGGTCGCGCCGTCGACCTTCGGCATCATCATGTCGGTCACCAGGAGATCGAAATCCTCCTCGCCGCCGCCGAGGATTTCCAAAGCCGCTTCACCGGTGCGCGCCTCGACCACCTGATAGCCCTTGCTGCGCAGGGCGCGTGCGGAAAACAGCCGCACCGGATCCTCGTCCTCGACAAGAAGAACGTGGCCGCCGCCAGTCAGGTCGCCGGCGTCCTCGCCAGGTGCGACGCTCTGTTCCGCGACCGCCACCCCTTCGTGCCGCTTCAGATAGATCGCAAAGGTCGCGCCCTTGCCGCTGCCTTCGCTGCGGGCGAAGACGTAACCGCCGCTCTGCCGCACGATCCCGTAGACGGTGGACAACCCCAAACCGGTGCCGGCACCCACCTCTTTCGTCGTGAAGAAAGGCTCGAAGAGATGGTCGATCACATCGGGCGGGATGCCCATGCCGGTATCGGAAACCTCGATACAGACGTAATCGCCCGGCGGCATTACCTCGCCTCGTTCCTCGTGCGGCTCTTCAAACGTCACGTTGCTGGTGGAAATGCTGAGCGTGCCGTCGTCGGACATCGCGTCGCGGGCGTTGACCGCCAGATTGATGATGACCTGTTCCAACTGGCCGATGTCGCCCATGACCAGACCCAGGTTCCGGTCGTGCTGCATCTTCAGCTCGATCTTCTCGCCCAACAACCGGCGCAGCAGATTTGACAGCTCCGCCAGCACGTCGGTCACGTTGAGGACCCTGGGCGTCATCGTCTGCTGGCGCGAGAAGGCCAGAAGCTGGCGCACCAGCCCGGCCGCCCGGTTCGCGTTCTGCTTGATCTGCATGGCATCGGCGAACGACTGGTCGCCCGCCTTGTGGCGCAGCAGCAGCAGGTCGCAGAACCCGATCATCGCGGTCAGCAGATTGTTGAAGTCATGGGCAATGCCGCCGGCAAGCTGACCCACCGCCTGCATCTTCTGTCCCTGGGCGAACTGGACTTCCAGGCGCTTTTGCTCGCTGACGTCAATCATATGGAACACGAAGCCGCCGACGCCGTTGCCGCCGCTTGCCGGCGCCGCAAACACCGAGGCGACGGTCTGTTCCTCGCGCGCAAGCTGAACCTCGATCGGGGCCGAGGCGGGGTCACGGGTCAGCGCTTCCAGGCGATGCCGGGCGTCGGCCTCGACGAAGTCGAAGATCGAATGGCCCGTCGGCGCGCCGTGGTTGATCAGGCGGCGGAACAGCGCGTTGCTGTCCTGGATGACCAGGTCGCCGTCGGTCACCACCAGGCCGACCGGCGCGTTCTCGAAGATCGCCTTCCTCAGCGGGATCGGTCCGCGGCCCTTGGCCCAGACGACACCACAGGTGAGCTGGGCACCGTCGTGCGCCAGGGACGCCTCTGCCGTGGACAGGGTGACCGGTTCGGCGTCCCGCGGCCGCAGCGTGCGGCCGCCTTCCGCATCCTCGATCTCCACCACGTCGGACAGGCGCAACTCGCCGTTTCGGAGAGCCGCCGCCTCCTTTCCGACCCAGTGGGCAAACGCCTCGTTTGCGAACAGGAGGCGCCCGTCGTGATCGCACGCATAGAGCCCCACGGGCAGCGCGTCCACCTGGCGTGCCAGCCGGTCGGCCTGGGCCTGAGCCGCAAGCCGCGCATTGCGTGCGGCGCTGACGTCGCGCAAGCGCCAGACAAAGCGCCCGTCTGCAAGACGGCGCGCGCCGACCGAAAAGCAGCCCTCCGGACCACTTTCCGCAGCAAAATCCTGGCTGACGGCGGCACCGGTGTCCGCCCCGTTTCGCATTGCCAGCAGACGTGCGCGGATCTCTTCCGGGCGCCCGCCCAGCGCTCCGGCAATCCGTCCCATCACGCCACCACCGGCGTCCGGGGCCAGACGCGCAAAGGCATCGTTCCAGAAGACGGGGCGGCCATCGGCGGCTTCGACCGCAACCGCGTCGCCGTCGACCCGATTTGCCGTCTCGGCCATGTCCAGGGCCCACCGCGCAGCGGCCTCGGCGCGGGCGGCGCGCAGCACGAGGAACGAACCGGCCGCGCCCAGCGCAAGAACCGTCGCGACCACCAGAAAGCCCGGCTGCCGCTCGTCGGTGCCCGCGAACAACAGGGCGCCGAGGCCCGCCGACGCCGCCAGCGTCGCGGACGCCAGCGCGACGAGCCGCACGCGGGACGTCGCGGACAAGGCTGGGCTGGTGGCAGGTTCGTCGGGCATCGCTTCTGACCGCTCCTATGCCGGCATCGCGCGGCCTTTGAGATTGAAAACGTAGGAGATGATCTGGGCAACCGCCTTGTAGTGTTCCGGTGGCACCTCGTCGCCCACCTCAACCGCGGCGAACAGCGCGCGCAAGCGGCCTGTTCTCGACGATGCTGATATCGTGCTCCTCTGCCAGCTCGCGGATCTTCTGGGCCAGGTGATCCTGGCCCTTGGCCACAACCCGGGGCGCTTCCATCTCTTCGGGTTCGTATTTCAAGGCAACGGCATAGCGCGTTGGGTTTGTCACAACCACGTCCGCCTGGGGCACCGCCTGCATCATGCGCTGGCGCGCCCGCTCCGTCCGGATCTGGCGCAGCCGGGCCTTGACGTGCGGGTCGCCCTCCTGCTGCTTGTGCTCCTCGCGGATCTCCTGACGGCTCATGCGCAGCTGCTTGCGGTGTTGATAGCGCTGAAACACCAGGTCGGCAATCGCGATCACGAACAAGACCGCGATGACCCCCGTGAAAAGGCGCAAAACAAGATAATTGATCTCATCGAGTATCTGACCGATCGCCAAGGTCGGCAGGATGTCCAACCGGGAGAACTCCGGCATCAGCAGCACGATTCCCAAGGCCGCGACAATACCAATCTTCAAAAGCCCCTTGACGAATTCCGCCAGGCTCTTGGCGGAGAACATCCGCTTCAGACCGGACATGGGCGAAATTTTCTCGGGCTTCGGCTCCATGCTCTTGGGCGCGAACACAAGGCCGTTCTGAACCAGACCGGCACCCAGCGCGACCAGCACCAGCAACGCCAGCGGCAGCGCCATCGCCAGACCGATATCCGTCAACAGCGTGCGGAACAGGTTCATCATGTCGCCCTGCTGGAACGAAAACCGGTGCGCATGTTCCAGGACGCCGGCCAGGGTATTCCGAATGTCCACCATCATCGCCGGAATCACGAATGCGATCATCAGGCCGCCGGCAAACAACAGCAGCCAGGTGTTCACCTCGCGCGAGCTTGCCACCTGACCGCGCTCGCGCGCTTCGGCCAGGCGTTTGGATGTGGGTTCCTCTGTTTTTTGTGATTCGTCCGGCTGTTCCGACACGCCGCCCCCCTCAGAATGCGAAGAAGTTGGACAGCCTGGTCGAGAACTGGGTCAGGAACCACAGCATCACCCCGGTCAGGACGCTGGACATGACGAAAAAGGACAACAGGATCTGCAGCGGGATCGCTATGAAGAAGATCTGCATCTGCGGCATCAGCCGGGCGAGCAGGCCCATCATCACGTAGAAAATCAGCGAGATCACCAGGAACGGCGCCGCCAATTGGATGCCAAGCGCGAAGCTGTCAGCCACCGTGCGGCCCACATACATTGCCATGTCGCCCGCGTCCGGCCCGGTCCCCGGCACGAACAGCGTATAGCTGTCGAAGACCGCCCGGAGCATCAGGTGATGCATGTTGGTTGCGAACATCAATAGAAGACCCAGCAGGGTCAGGAAGACCGAAGGCAGAGAGCCCTGGTCGGACATCAGCGGGTTGAACACCAGCGCACTGGCCAGGCCCGAGACAAAGGCGATGACGGTGCCCGCCGTGGACAGCGCCGCAATCAACAGCCGCGCCACCGTGCCAATGAAGACGCCGACCAGGATCTCACCGCCGACCAGCAGAACCAGCGGGCCGACTTGGGACGGCATGGCAGGAAGATACGGTTCGGCGACCGGCGTCACCACCAGCGAGATCAGCAGCGCCAACAGAAGCCGGATCCGGGGACTGACGAAGGTCTCGCCGAAGCCGGGCAGGATGACAATGGCGCCACCGATCCGGCAGAACACCAACAGCAGGCCGAACACCTCGAACGGAAGCAGCCGGTCCAGCACGGCATTCAGCCCAGGTTGGCGATGCGGTCGGCCACATTCGCCATGAAGGTCTGCAGCGTATCCAGCATGAAGGGCAGAAAGACCAGCAGCGACAGGAACACGACGATGATCTTCGGAACGAAGGTCAGCGTGATTTCCTGGATTTGCGTCAATGCCTGGAACAGGGCGATCGTCAGGCCGACCACCAGTCCGACCATCATGGCCGGGCCGGAGAGCTGCAAAAGCGTCAAGATCGCTTCTGCAGCGAACGCCAGGGCTTCTTCTTCGTTCATGCCGTCGTCAGATCGGCATACGCATGATTTCCTGATAAGCGCTGATGATCCGGTCCCTGACCGTGACGACGGTCTGCAACGCGGTTTCCGCATTGGCGACGGCGGTCACGACCTCCGAAAGCTCGGCCTCCCCGGCGACAGCCTTGAGGCTCATGGCCTCGGCGTCGCGGTTGGCCTGCACCGCCTGGCCGGCCGCGGACTTGACCATTTCCATGAAGGCGGAGCCATCCTCGCTTCCGGTGTCGCGCGGCTCCATTCCGCCGCCGTTCAACGCGGAGGCGGCGGCCTGCACGGCGTTGCGATAGGCTGCGGCTGCGTCCGTGGGATTGATCGTCATGGCTCCACCCTGGCCCCTCTCAAGCGCTTAACGGGTAAGCTGCATTATCGAGGCGGTCCGTTAACATTCCATTAGCGATGCCTGCGCCTAGCGCAGCAGGTCCAGCGTCCGCGACACCATCGACTTCGTCACTTCGATCACCGACAGATTGGCCTCGTAGCTGCGTTGGGCCTCGCGCATGTCCATGATCTCGACCAGCTTGGTGACGTTCGGGTACTTCACGTAGCCGTCTTCGTCGGCTGCCGGGTGGGACGGCTCGTGCCTGATCTTGAAGTCCGACGGGTCCTGGCCAATCTCCCGGACCTTGACCAGGTCCGCGTTCAGAGACCGGTCGAGCTGGTCCTTGAAGGAGATCGTCTTGCGGCGGTAAGGATCGCCGCCCGCGACCTTGGCGGTCGAGTCGGCGTTGGCCACGTTCTCGGAAATGACCCGCAGCCTGGTGCCTTGGGCCCGCATGCCGGCGCCGGCAACGAAGATGCTGGTTCTTAGGGTGTCAGTCATCGGTCACGTCCTATCTGCCGCCGACACCGAGCGCGATGCGCATCATGCCGACATATTTCCGATAGATATCGGTGGCCAGCCGCTGGTCCATGGCGGTCTCGTTCATCTTCATCAACTGCTCTTCCATGATCACCGCGTTGCCGGCCGGCGCCACCTCATAGGGCGCCCGCTCGCGGGCTTCGCGATGGCGGACGCCGCGCTTGTCCGAGGCGACATGGGCCGCGTCGGTCTGCATCATTCCCAGGCCTGGGCGGTCATTCCGAAGCACGGTCCGGAAATCGAGCGGCTTGAGGTCGTTCGGGCGGTAGTTCGGCGTGTCTGAATTGGCAATATTCTGCGCCAAGACCGCCTGCCGCTGGTTCAGCCAGCCAAGCCGGGCTGCCGACGCCCCGAACAGGGTCATGCCAGATATATCCATCGGATCCTCGCTCTCCCAAACTATGCGCGGTCTCTCCAACGCGCCGGTATGCCTTGCCCAGCAAGCCGCATGCCAAGCCGGGACCGGCCAGGCCGACGCGGCGAATTCCCAGATATCGGGCACTTTAGAAGAAAATTAACCAAGGACATGGGATGACTGGCCCGGATCAGAGGGCAAAAACGTGCGCAGTAAGCCGCCACGCAGCGTTCCCCGGGGGACAGACCAGGAAAATTCTGCCGATGCGGGCCAGCCGCCGGCAAAAGATGCCCATGCGGTCGCGCTCAACTATCAGCCCGACAACCCGGACGCCGCCCCGCGGATCGTCGCGTCCGGCAGCGGCTTCAAGGCTGAGGAGATCCTCCGGCTCGCCTTCGCCCACGGCACCCCGGTCCGGGAAGACCCGGACCTTCTCAGCCTGCTGAAAACGGCCGAAATCGGCGACGAGATCCCCATCGAGGCCTTCATCGCGGTAGCCGAGATCCTGCGCTACGTTTATGCGTTGAACGGCACGTCGGCACCGGTGGCACCCGAAGAATGAGGACGCGAACCGAAGCCATGGCCGAGTTGCGGGATCTTGCCGATCGCGTGGCCAGCGCCCGGCGCGCCATCGCCAACGGCGAGGTGGCCCGTGTGGTCGGCATCGAAAACGACATCGATGCGGTCTGCCAGGTCATCATCGACCTGCCTTACGAGGAGGCGCTGGCGCTGCGCCCGGCGCTGAAGGCGCTGCAGGCGGACCTCACCGCCCTGTTCGCCGAAATGGAGAGCGTCCGGGACCAATTCGAAGCGGCCGACGCGGACGAAGAATTGGGCGAGGAGGAAGATCTCGGATTCGAAGCTGCCGTGCCGCCCGGCCGGACGGTGCACTGAGGGCCGCTCGCCGATGGATATGGACAACTATCTGAGATTCGTCCTGGCCCTGGCATTCGTCCTGGGGCTGATTGGCGTGCTGGCCATGCTGATCCGCAAGTACGGGCCCGGCCGCATGATCGCCGGGCGGCGGGGACCGAACCGGCGGCTGTGGGTCAGCGAGGTGCTGCCGCTGGACGGGCGGCGGCGCCTGGTGCTGGTCCGCCGCGATGGCGTGGAACACCTGATGCTGCTGGGACACGGCGCGGACGTGGTCGTCGAAGCCGGGATCCCGGCTCCGCCAGAGGACAGCAAAGACCCGCCGTCGGACACGCCGGCCGGCAGCCGGATCGGCGGCTTCAAGTCGGCGATGCGATCGATCGGAGGAAGCCAATGATGCGCCGTACCGGATTGCTGGCGATTGCCGCGGGCGCGGCAGCGTTGGTCGCCACCCCTGCCCTTGCCCAATCGATCAACCTGGATTTCGGCGAGGGCGGGACGGTGACGGCGCGGCTGATCCAGCTAGTCGCCTTCCTGACCATCATGACCCTGGCCCCCAGCATCCTGGTCATGGTGACCTCCTTCACCCGGATTGTCGTCGTGCTTTCCTTCCTCCGGACGGCGATGGGAACCCAGCAGACGCCGCCCAACACGGTCCTGATCAGCCTCGCGTTGTTCCTGACCTTCTTCATCATGCAGCCTACTCTGACGGAGATCTACGACGCCGGCATCGCGCCCTTGATCAATGAAGACATCACCGAGGAACAGGCGATGGAACGGGTTGCGGTCCCGGTCCGGGAGTTCATGCTGGGCCATGTACGCGAACAGGACCTCGAGCTGTTCATGGACGTCTCCCAGCAGGGCGAGGTCGACGCGATCACCGAGACGCCGCTGGGCGTTCTGACGCCCGCCTTCATGATTTCCGAGCTGCGGCGGGCCTTCGAGATCGGCTTTCTTCTGTTTGTGCCCTTCCTGATCATCGACCTGGTGGTCGCCTCGGTCCTGATGTCGATGGGCATGATGATGCTGCCGCCGGTGATGATCTCACTGCCGTTCAAGCTGATATTCTTCGTGCTGGTCGACGGCTGGTTCCTGGTCGTCGGCAGTCTGGTCCAGAGCTTCAATCCGGCCTGACCGCCGGGCCGGGATCCGCTCCCGGCGCGGGGCGACCCCTCAGCCGGCGCGTGGGGCCGCTTCGTCCGTCCCGCCGTTTGGCCGGTCGTCGTCCAGGCGAACGTCCTGCCGGACAAAGGGCGGCGCCGGCGGCACGCTGAGGATCCCCTCCCCGCCGCCTTCCAGCGTCGGACGTTCGCGGGCCAGGCGTTCGCGGTAGTTGGATAGGAAGGCCTCGAAGTGATCCTCCCGGGCCAGTTCCTCCAAGGTCGATTGCGGGTCGCCCTTCGCCTGTGACGGGCTGGCGATGAACTGGAAGGACTCCGCGACGGGGCTGAGCGCCATCGCCGGCCCGTAGACCTCTCGCAGATGGGCGAGCCCCGGCTCGTCCTGGTTCAGTCGCAACGCCACCGCCCAGTTGAGCACATAGCGGGCCAGGCGCTCGGGATAGATCTCGCCTTCCTTGGGCGGCGGGCCGGCCAGACGCTGCAGCACCTTGGCCGCTTCCGACCAGTTTTCCTCGCGCCAGTGAATGTCGCGGCGGAGCATGTCGGCGTCCCGGCTGATATCGCCGGCCAACAGGGAGATGGCCTCGTCGTTGCGGCCAAGCTCGAACATGATCTTCGCCTGGATGCGACGCCGGTGACCTTCCAGGTCCTTGGGAAGATTGGGAAAATTGGTGCGCGACAGGGTGTCCAGCGTGGCCGGCTCATTGCGGTCCAAAAGCCTCACGATCGCCGCCTTTGCGCCGACCCGGGCCTTTTCCTCGCCCTGCAGGCGGAACCGCAACTGGTGGTCCAGCAGATCTGCGGCGCGGCCCAGAAGGTCGACGTCGATCAGGCGGTCGGCGAGCTTTTCGATCATGTAGTCGCCGTCCGTCCCGGCCGGCGTCAGCTCGCGGAATTTGTCATACAACGCCAGCGAACGCAGCGGTGGCAGCCGGTCCGCCTCTCCGTCCACGTACAACGCGCGGAAGATCTGCGTCATTTCTTCCGCCAGCGCCTGCGCACTCGGCTCGTCGGGGAAATGCGTGACCGCCAGACGCATCATGGTGAGGCCGTTGTAGTAGTCCAGCGCCTCCAGGTAGAGATGGCCCAAACGCCGGAGCACGTTCATCTCGAAGATATCGCCGCGCCAGCGATAGCGAAGAGATTCCAGCCGGTCGATCGCGTCCGCAAGCTCGATCGATTCCTGCTGCAAGCCCAGATTCACAAGCGCGTACTCGGCCCGCGCGGAATTGCGGAGGTCCGGGCCGCCGGCCAGTTCGCCCCACAGCTCGGTGGCACGGTTAAGATCGCGCCGGGCCAGGGCCACCCGACCGAGCTGGTACATCAGATCGCCCCGCTGGCTGCGCGACAGATCGTTATAATTGTTGCTGACTTCGTTCAGCCAGATGCCCGCCCCGCGGATGTCGCCCGTTGCGATCGAGGCTTCCGCCCGCAGCAGACCGAGGCGTCCCTTCAGCGGTTGCGGATAGCGCCTGAGAAGCGAATCCGCCGAGGCGAACTGGTCGGCCGCTTCTGTCCAATCGCCCCGCTCCGCAAAGGCCGCACCCCGCCACAAGGCGGCCTCCTGAAACCCGTCCAGACGGGGGTCGCTGAGATTCTCCAGCGCCTCGTCGACCCGGCCGGCGATCAGGTTGACCGCGCCGAGGAGCGCCTTGTACTCGGGCTTGTCGACGATCCGCCCGTCGTCGCGCTGGACCACCGACAGGACGCCGAGCGCCTCCTGTCCGCGGTTCCGGGCGAAGAAGAAACGCGCCAGGTCGAGGCGGGCTGCGTTTCGGTTTTCAACCGGGACTTCCACAATCGTTCGAAGCAGCTCCTGCTGCGCCGGCACGAATGTGCGCACCCCTTCGCCCTTCATCCACTCGGCCGGCGAGAACAGGCGTTGCGTCGACAAGACGGGACCGGTGGTGACCGGCGCATCCGGCGACAGTGCGGAGATATGAAGGCCGTTCGGGCTGGACAGCGCAAAGCCGTTGAATGTCCGCACGAAGTCGATGTTGTCGGAGAACGATTCGACTGCGATGCCCTGGGACGAGGCCAGAATATTGAACTCCGGATAGACCCGCTCCGCCCGAACCCCGTGCGCGGATCCGCGCAACGTCGCCACCGCCAGCACGTCGCCCACATCGGGGTCGGCCACGAAGACGACCGTGCCCGGCTCGTCGGCAGGGAAGGTCAGCTTAGGACCGGTCTCGGTATCGATCTCCGCCCGAATCGTGACCTGGTGCCGGGGCTGGATCGGTTGCCGCCGGAACTCGGCGACCCATTCGAAACCCTCGCGGCGCACTGTCGGATTGATGTCCTCGTCGGTCCGCAACCTGACGACGGTGGCGTTGTCCGATGGCAGTTGGTGCACATCTGTCACCAGCGGCCGGCCTTCGGCCTGCAGGCGTTCCAGATCCTGCGGCGCCGCCCGGTCGAAGACCAGCCAGGTATAGCCTGCCCGTCGGAAAACCGCCGCCCCCACGTCCTTCGGCCAGGCGAAGGAGAGCAGAACCGGGTTCACGTCCGGCCGCGCGGGGGTCGCCGATTTGGCCGGCTCCGGCGTTGCGGCGGCGTCGGACGCCGGCGTCGCAGCCGCGGCCGGCTCGGGCGCCTCCGGGGCGCGGTCTCGGCGATCTGGTCCGGACGAGGTGACGGTTCGGAAGCGGGCGCGGCCGTGCGGTCAGGCTTGTCCGCGATCGCCGGCACCGCGGGCCGGGTTTCGGCTGTCTTGGTCGGCGCCGGCTGCTGTGGACGCGCTGCAGGTGCCGGCGCGGCTTCAGCGGCGGCGGGCTTGGCCGGCGGCTGGGCATCGGCAGGCTTCGCCTGGGCCGGCGCCTGCGGCGTAATCAGCCGGCGCGGGGCGTTCTCCGGCGGCGGTGCCGCCTGCGCGGGCGTCGTTTCCGCGGCTTCACCGTCGGCGCCCCCCATATCGACCACGTCGACCACCACCTTCGTGCCCGACCGGAATGTCCGCAGTCGATGCCGGCGGCTGCTGTCGACGCGGAATACCGTCGTTTCGCCGTCCAGTTCGGCGGCCACGCCGCTCAGGTGTTCAGGCAGCCGTCGCGCGATGGCACCAATGTCGAACCGCGCCTTGGCCGCAAAACGCACGGTAATGCGGCCGTCCACTGCTTCTGCCTCGAACGGCACGGTCTGTTCCCAATCGAAAACGAAACGAGTGAAGGCGCTGTGTTCGCCGACCCGCACGCGAACCGCCTGCGCCGGCGCTTCCGCCTGGCGGGCAATGTCCAGAACCACGGAATTGCCGTTGCGAAAGGCGGTCAGGCCGTAAGCGCCGGTCAGGTCGAACCTGACCTCGAGGCCGTCCGGCGACAGCACGCCGGACCGCACATATTGAGCGACCAGCCCCACCGCCCGGTCAAGGTCGGTGGTCAGGGGCGCATCGAACCGGACCGTCAAGGCCTGGTCCACGACGTTGGCTTCGAAACCGACGCGATAGGGCCAGTCGAAGACGATCCGCCCATAGTCAGGATGTGTCGCCGCGCGGGTGCGCACCGCCTCCTGGGCCGAAGCGGCCGCGGCGACCGTCAGAACGGCGAAACCGCAAAGCGAAAGCAGACGCAGTGCCCTCATGGCCGGCCTGCGCTTGCTTGGATGACGATATCCACCCGCCGGGCCAGCGCCTGGCGCCGGTCGGCCGGCGCGCCGGGTGCGGCCAGGTCGAACTGGGTCGCGCCCTGCGCCACTAGCCGCAGCGGCCCGGTATAGCCGGCCCGGTTCAAGGCATCGGCCGCCGACTGGGCGCGCGCCAGCGAAAGCCGCCAGGCGCCCGCAGCGGCGGCGGCCTGTCCCTCGCCTTCTTTCGGCGCGGCATGGCCGACCACGTAGACGGCGTTTCCGAACCGGTCCAGGACTCCGGCGATCTGTGCCAGCGCGTCGGCAAGCGGCCCGCCGACCCGGGCCCGGCCCGGCGCAAACAGGAGCGGTTCCGGGAACGAGACCGCGACCGCACCGTCCAGCGCGGTAATCTGCGCTGCCTGCAGTTCCGGCACGTCCGCGAAATGCTCGCCCAGCAGCTTGTCCAGGTAGGCCAGCGGCAATGCCGGCTTCTCGGATACCGTGCCGATGTTGCGCGGCGCGCGCGACCGGCTCGCCCGTGGCGCTATCGCCGCTGCGCGTCGACAGGACCGAGACGATGGCGTCCCACTTTTCCGACGGGATCGTCGACATCGCGAAGATCATGACGAAGAAGGTCAGCATCAGGGCGGTGACGTCGGTAAAGGTCGGCAGCCAGGGCAGCGAACGCTGCGGCACATCGGTCCGGATTTCGTCCTGGGGATCGATGCTCATTGCCCCGCCTCCGATGCCGCGGCTGGGAAGGTGACGGCAGCGCCGTCGCGCCCGCGGAAGGCGAACCGCAACCTGAAGCGACCCGCGCTCGAGGGGTCCAACCCCGCCGAAAAGGCTGCAGGCGGCGCACCGAGCTCTTCCAGCGCAACCGCGGCGGCGACTGCGCGCTCGAAGGCCAGCGCTGCCTCGCCCGAGCGCGGTTTGGCCTCAGGGCCGCTCATCAGCGACAGCTGCAGGGCCTGGTCCGGAAAGGAGACCGACAGGGCGGCAACCGTGTGCTTCAGCAGATCCAGGCGATCGGACCGAAGCGCGGCAGTCCGGCCGACGAACAGCGACCGCAGCGGCACGCTGAGTTCCATGGTTCGGCCGGGCTGCAGCACTTCGACACGCGTCACCGGCACCGCGGTCGGCCACAGTCCTTCCAACCCTTCCAGCAGCACGGCGGGCTCTGGGATTTGTCCAAGCTGGGAGACGAACAACTCGGAATACTGTCGGGGATCGATGTCGGAGCGAAACGTGGCCGCGACCGAACTCATCACGCCGCGGGACTTCTCCGCGTCCAGGCGGGCGATCGCACCCAGCAGGATGAAGAACGCCAGCAGCAGCAGGAAAATGCCCAGGAAGTAGATGGTGCCGCGGTCCTCGGGAGCGTCGGAGGCCGCGAACTCGGCCGCAGGCGGCCGCCCCAAGCCCGTGAAGGGCTGGTCCGGTTCCGATCCTGCGGCACGGTCAGTCATCGATCCGATTCCGTCTTCAAACAACAAGGGGCGCCAATTCCTGCGGCGCCCCGGGACAGGCCAGTACCGTCTCCCGACCCTAGAAGTTGCCGATGACGCTGGTCAGCTTCGTCTTCAGGGTCGCGGCATTGAACGGCTTGACGATGTAGTTGTTCACGCCGGCCTCTTTCGCCGCGACCACGTTCTCGGTCTTGCTCTCGGCCGTGATCATGATGAAGGGCATGCCCTTCAGCTCTTCGTCCGACCGCACTTCGCGCAGCAGCTGCAGACCGGTCATGGGCTCCATGTTCCAGTCCGAGATCACGAGCTCGTAGCGCTTTGCCCGAAGCTTGGACAGGGCGTCGCTGCCATCGGTCGCCTCGTCGACATTGTTGAAGCCCAACTGCTTGAGGAGATTGCGGATGATCCTCAGCATTGTCTTGTAGTCATCCACGATCAGGATGGGCATGTTCTTATCAACGGCCATCGAATCACTCCGATTGAACTAGTCTTGCCAAGTGCGGAATTCCCCTGTCCAGGGCCCCCCACCTATAGCCCCGGTCGATTTAAAGCTTGGTTAATGGCTTGGTTTTCCGGGCCGCCCGGCCTAGTTCGGCAGGTCGGGCAGGGCCTGCCTTTCGGCAAGTTCCCGGGTCAGCAGGCGGGCCCTTTCCGTATTCATCGCCGCGATGATGGGGCCAGCTTTCGTTCGCTCATGCCGCGCATCACCGCGACCAACGTATCCACGTCCAGTTCGTTGAAGATGGCAGCGGCGCTTTTCGGTTTCATGTTGGAATAGATCCGCACCAGCTTGTCGGTTTCCTCGGATTCGAGCTCCTCGAAACGCTCGAGCAGAACCTGAATCTCGACCTTGATCTCGTTGAGCTGGTTCTGCTGCACCGTCAGGCGCTCCTCGGCGGCCCTCAGCAGGGTCGCCCGCTCGTCGATGGCACGCTCGCGCACCTCCAGGTCACGGCGGCGTTCGGCAAGCTCGGTCAACAAACGGATCTCACCGGCACTGAGCGCGGCAATATCGTCGAACTGGGGATCGTTCTCGTCGTCCATCTCCAGCGCGGTCAGGCCCTCGGGGGTCATTTCCTCGGTGAGCTTGTCCTTGTCCTCCGTTTCCTCCAACGCCATCGGCGTGGTGTTCCCGGTGGCCGAAGCCGAGCCGGTGGGCGGTGTCTGGTTCTCCTGCGCGGTGGCGCGCGCGACCTCAAGGCGCGGCGCGGTGGCCAGGTCGCCGACGAAGTCGTCGACCTTCACGGTCAGCATCAAAGCCGTGCCGAAAATGGCGCTCGGGAGAACGCGCAGGGAACCGATCATCGAGGCGGTCCTACCGCATTCCCTGAAGCGTTTTCAGAAGGTCGGATTTGACCCGCGCACCGCCGCGGCCGTCGCGCTCGCCGCCGGCCGGGCCTCGACGCTCGGGCGGCGCTGCGGCCGGCTTCGCGGTCTTCGCCAATTTGGCCGACGCGGCCGGTCCACCCAGTTCGCGGCTGTCGCGAATGGCCTGTTCCAGCCGCTCGGCCGTGTCGGCGGCGCGGTCGATAATGAAAGCGAGGTCGTCGCGCAGTTCGCGCGCCTGGGCAAGCTGTGCGCCAACGGCGTCGCCCGCCTCGCTGGAGCCGACTTTCAGGCGCGCCAGGGCGTTTTCCGCGCGCTGGGTCGATTGCGCGAAGCCGGCCAACAGCGCCTCAAGCTCCTTCTTGTCCGACTTCAGGCTGCCGAGGCGCGCATTCAGGCGAACGGCATAGACAATCACCGCCGACAGCAGGCCCATGCCCACCAGGTCGACGATCAGTGAGATTTCCGGGCTTATCATTAGTCGCCACCCTCTGTTCTGGCATCGATACGCACGGCCTTATTGCCGTTTCGTTGTCCCATGGTGCCGGCGAACATCGGCACCGTGCCGCAGCGCAGCAGCACCGGTGATTCCCGGGTGGCGCTCAGCGGCAAAAACGTTCCCACTTCCCAGTCGACGACGGAGCCGAGATTGGCGTTGACTTGGTCCAACACGCACTCGATCGGCACATCGGTGTACCAAAGCTCGGTCGCCAGATGGTTCTCCCAGATCGAATCGCGGCCGAACTTCTCGCCCATGAACATCTGCAGCAACAGCTCACGCACCGGCTCCAGCGTGGCGTGGGGAAGCATCAGCTCCAGCCGGCCGCCGCGGTCTTCCATGTCGATACGCAGGCGTGCCAGGATCGCCGCGTTCGCCGGCCGGGCGATGGTCGCGAAGCGCGGATTGGTCTCCAGCCGGTCGAACCGGAAGGTCACCGAACTCAGCGGATCGAAGGCGGCGGACAGGTCGGCCAGCACCACCTCGATCATGCGTTCGACCAGGTTGCGTTCGATCGTCGTGTAGGGCCGGCCTTCGATCCGCATCGCCGCGGTTCCGCGTCGGCCACCCAGCAGCACATCCACGATCGAATAGATCAGCGAGCTGTCGACCGTGATCAGACCGTAGTTGTCCCATTCCTCGGCCTTGAAGACGGTCAGCATGGCCGGCAAAGGGATCGAGTTCAGGTAGTCGCCGAAACGGATCGAGGTGATATTGTCCAGACTGACCTCGACATTGTCGGAGGTGAAATTGCGCAGCGACGTGGACATCATCCTGACCAGTCGGTCGTAGACGACCTCCAGCATCGGCAGGCGTTCGTACGACACCATCCCGGAATCGATGATGGCCTCGATGCCCGAGCGTTCGCCGTCTCCGTCGCCGCCCTCGGAAAAGCCGAGCAGACTGTCGATTTCGTCCTGGTTGAGGACTCGGGTGGCGGCCGTCGTGCCCAGTTCGCCGTCGGCATCGTCTTCCGCCATGGCCGCTCATTCGGCGGCTAGCGCGTCGCTGTCTTCACCCTCTTCGCCGGCGTCATCGCCGTCTTCGGCCATATTGGCCCATTCTTCGGCGAGGGCGTCATCGCTGTCTACGTCGTCCGCCATGGGCGCTGCGATCCCGTTGGAAAAAGCGGTTTATTAAGGGAATCTAGGTAAGGCCGGCTGGGTTAAGAATCCGTCACTGGATCAGCATTTCTTTGAACAGCACGTCCCTGACCTTGGCCGGGTGAGCGGCGGCGTTGACCCGGGCCAGGAGCTCCTCCTTGACTCGGTAGAGTCCCCGGGAGCCCTGCAGCTCGTCCATCCTGAGTTCGCGCAGAAACACCTGGAAGTTGTCCACGATGCGGGGCATTACAGCCAGAATGCGTTCCTCGTCCGACGCGCTCTCCAGCTCCAGGCTGATCCGCATCTTCAGGAAGCTCTGCTTCTTGGACGAGCCGGACAAGGTCACCAGCATTTCGTCCAGATCCATGAAGTAGCCGGTCTCGTTCGCCGCGTTGGCGTCTTCGAGCGATTGCTCGGTGGCGACCTCGCCGCTTCCGAACAGGCCGTCCAGCAGGCCCATATAAACCACGGCGCCGCCGATGCCCCCCCAACAGCAGAAGCGGCAGCACGAAAAACAGCACGATCTTCTTGCCGGAGAACTTCTTTCGGCCCTCGGAAAGCTCGTCGAACTCGTCGGCGGCTTCCTCCTGGACCTCGGCTTCGGTTTCTTCGCTCATTACCGCCATTCTTTTCGCGCCGCTCACCCCCGGGGGTGCGCCCTCCGCACCCCGCTGGCATGCAAGCGGCCAGTCTAGAGAACGGCCTAAGTGGTTAAGAATTCGGTAAACCGGGGGCCGGATCGCGGGCATCCCCATGCCCCCTGGCAAATTCGACCGGGCAGAGCCTGCCCCCGGGCAGCCCCATGCCGAAGATCGGCGGGCCGGGGCGGGCCTTTCGCCCTGAATTCCCTTGAAAACCGACATGGCGCGGCGCTTGCGACCGGGTTCGGCGGAGAGATCGGACCAGAGTGTCAGAGGACGAGGAATGGAATCCACGACCTACATCGCATTGTCACGGCAGATGGCCCTGCGCCGAGAGCTGGACATCACCGCACACAATGTCGCCAACATGGCAACGCCGGCCTTCAAGGCCGAGCGCATGGTCTTCCGCGAGTATCTGGTCAAACAGGCCGGCACCAAGGAAGAGGACCTGTCCTTCACCCAGGATATCGGCCTGGCCCGGGATCTTCGGGACGGATCGATGATCGAGACCGGCAATCCCTTCGACCTGGCCATCGCCGGCGAGGGCTTCTTCAGCGTCGATACCGACGACGGCGTGCGCTACACGCGCCACGGACGGTTCCAGCTGAACAACGCTCGCGAGCTGGTGACGGGAGACGGATATCCGCTGCTGGCCTTCAATGGCGCGCGGACGATCATCCCCGAAGGCGCCGGACAGATCGAAATCGCCGAGGACGGCACGATTTCCTCGCCCGATGGCATCCTGGGCAAGGTGGGCATCGTCACCTTCGAGGATGTCCAGGACATGGAGCGCCTGCCGAACAGCCTCTACGAAACCGATCAGAATGCGGAACTGGTCGCCCGACGCCGACTGCGGCAGGGCATGCTGGAACAGTCCAACGTCCAGCCGATCATAGAGCTCACGCGGCTCATCGAGATCCAGCGCGAGCATCAGAGCGTTCAGAACCTGATCAACAAGGAACACGACCGGCAGAAGGAAGAAAGCGATCGATCGGATCGCGCGGCCGATGCAGAGCTAAGTGACGGAGAACAGCCATGATGCGATCGCTTGACATCGGCGCCACCGGAATGCTGGCACAGCAGACCAACGTGGAAGTCATCTCGCACAACATCGCGAACATGAACACCACGGCGTTTCAGCGCCGCCGTGCGGAATTCCAGGACCTGCTGTACCAGAACATGCGCCGTGTGGGATCGGATTCCTCGGACGCGCAGACGACCGTACCCACCGGTGTCCAGATCGGCCTGGGCGTGAAGACCGCGGCCGTCTACCGCATCACCGAAACCGGCAACCTTGTGATGACCGAGAACCCGCTGGACATGGCCATCAACGGCGACGGCTATTTCCAGGTCGAGCTGCCCAGCGGCGACACCGCCTATACCCGGGCAGGCTCGTTCCAGCTGGACGACAATGGCGACATCGTCACCGCCGACGGCTACGTGGTCCAGCCCGGGATCAACATTCCCGAGGACGCGATCGACATCACCGTCAACAAGAGCGGCGAGGTCTCCTACTCTCAGGACGGGACGACCACGCTGACCAATGCCGGCCAGCTGGAGCTGGCCATCTTCTCCAACGAGGGTGGCCTGATCGCCCTGGGCGACAACCTGTTCCAGGAGACCGACGCGTCGGGCACGCCGACGACCGGGACGCCCGGCGCCGACGGCTTCGGCACCATCGAGCAGGGCTTCCTGGAGACCTCCAACGTGAACGCGGTCGAGGAAGTGACCAACCTGATCACCGCCCAGCGCGCCTATGAAATGAACTCCAAGATCATCGAGACGTCCGACCAGATGCTGGCGACGCTGACCAACCTGAGATAGGGGCGCGGCTGAGCATGAAATTGTCAATTCCCCTTCGGATGGGCCTCATCGGCGCCCTGTCCATCCTGATCACCGCGGCGATGGCGCTGCTGCTGGTCGGCGGTCCGGCGCACAGCGCGCCGTCGAAGCAGGCCGCGCCGGTCACCCTGCGGTCGCAGGTCACCGTCGATGCCGCCGTCGTCACCCTGGACGACGTGTTCGAAGGCGTCGGCACGGACGGAAGCCGTGTCATCGCCCGCGCCCCAAGGCCCGGCCATCGGACCACGCTGAACGCCCGCTGGCTGTGGCGCACGGCCCGGGTGCACGGCCTGGCCTGGCGCCCCATGAGCCGCCAGGACGTCGTGACCGTGGAACGGTCCAGCCTGACGGTCTCGGCGCACGAGATCCGCGCCCGGCTTCTGGACGCGCTGGGGTCGCGCGTTGCCGGTGACGACGTGGAATTGGAACTGGACAACCCCGACTTGACGATGCACCTGCCAGTCGACGCGGATCCCCGGCTGAACGTCAGCCGGCTGGCCTACGATCCGCGTTCCGGGCGCGTCAGCGCCGTCGTCGGCGATGCCGGCGGGCAGCGGATCTCCGTGGCCGGCAAGGTGTACCGCATGGCCGAAGCGCCGGTGCCGACGCGCCGACTGGGCGTCGGCCATATAGTCCGCGAACGCGACCTGCAATGGATCACCGTTCGGGCCAGCGCGCTGGACCGGAACGTGCTGGTCGACGAACAGCTTATCGTCGGACAGGCCGCACGCCGGCCGCTGACGGAAGGCCGCCCGATCCGGACCGGCGATGTGGAACCGCCGCTGCTAGTTCAGCGCAAGGGCATGGTCACCATCACGCTGGAGACGCCGCGCATGAAGCTGACCGCCCAGGGCCGGGCCCTGGAGGACGGCGCGCTTGGCGACGTCGTGCGGATCGAAAACATCCAGAGCCGGCGCACCATCGAAGCGACCGTCACCGGACCCAACGCGGTCACCGTGATGAGCGCCCATGCAGCGCTGTTGCAGTAGGAGCGGACGATGAATGACGCCACGTACAGGTTCCGCCCCGCACGGTCGTCGCGGTGCTGTTGGCCGCGACCATGCTGGCCGGCTGCAACACGCTGGAACGGCTGGCCAACATGGGCAAGGAACCGCCGATGAGCGAGATCCAGAACCCGACGCACGATCCGAACTACCGTACGGTAAGCCTGCCGATGCCGGCGCCCGAAACCCCGAACAAGCTGCCCAACTCGCTGTGGCGGCCGGGCTCGCGGTCCTTTTTCAAGGATCTGCGCGCCAGCGAGGTCGGCGACATCGTCACCGTGGTGGTCAGCATCGACGACAAGGCCGAACTGGACAACGCAACGACCCGCACGCGCGACACGGCCGAGGACGCTTCCGCGTCGGCGCTGTTGGGCTACCAGGACGCCCTGAACGACATCCTGCCCGAGGCCGTCGACCCGACGAACCTGTTGGATGTGGACAGCGATTCCGCCTACACCGGCGACGGACTGATCGACCGAGAAGAGGAGATCGACTTGAAGCTGGCCGCCGTCGTCACCCAGGTGCTGCCGAACGGCAACCTGGTGATCCAAGGCCGGCAGGAAGTCAGGGTCAATTACGAAGTTCGCGAACTGACGGTGATGGGCATAATCCGCCCGCAGGACGTCAATTCCAAAAAACCAGGTCCAGGCTGAAGACATCGCCGAGGCTAGGATCTCGTACGGTGGCCGCGGTTCGCTCAGCGACGTGCAGCAACAGCGCTACGGCACCCAGCTGATCGATATCCTGTTCCCCTTCTAGGAGCCGCCCGCCACGCCGCATTTCGGGTTTTGCGCCAGCGCACCCTCCTCTCCTCTCTCTCCCAGTTGGCGCAAATTGGGGCCGGACCGTCAGATCCGGCCCCAACTCTTTTCGGGCCAGTCCGCAGGAACGACGCGCTCAGTCGTCGCGGCGCGTCCGCTCCATGCGTTCGTGCCGTTCCTGCGCCTCCAGGCTGAGGGTCGCGATCGGGCGCGCCTCCAGCCGCTTGAGCGAGATCGGTTCCGAGGTTTCCTCGCAAAATCCGTAGGTGCCGTCTTCGATCCGCGCCAGCGCATAGTCGATCTTGGCGATCAGCTTGCGCTCGCGGTTCCGGGCCCTCAGTTCGATCGAACGATCGGTCTCCAGGGTCGCGCGGTCGGCCAGATCCGGCTGGGCCAGATCCTCCTCCTGGAGACTTTCCAGGGTTTCGCTGGATTCCTGCTGCAGTTCCGAGCGCCACCGCAGCAGCTTCTGGCGGAAGTACTCCTTCTGCAGCGGGTTCATGAACTCCTCGTCGGATTTCGGCGTGTAGTCCGGAGGCAACAGCGTTTCAGAGACATTGCCGCCGTTCTTCTTTGCCGTCATGCACCGCTCCCTCAACGAAACGAGGTCTCCAAACGACTCTCGTCAGCCGATACGCCAATTTCGGTGGCGCGTATATCGCGACCGGAATTGCAAGACAATCTATTTTTTCGCCCGTGGCATCCCGGTCATGGGTGCACGAATACCGCGCTCATCGGGACCGCCCCAGCTTTGCCAGTTCCACGCGGGCCCTGAGCTCGATGTCGTCCAGGACGGCGGATAGGCGCGGATCGAGGCCGGCCTCGCGCTGTCGCGCGACCAACCGGGCCAGGTTCTCCAGGCGTTCCACGGGAATGCTGCCGGTCAACAGCCCGAGCCGGATTTCCTCCAGCCGGTCCAGCACGTCCGCCCCCCAGGCCCGCGCCCGGGCATTGCCGCCGCCTGAAGTGGCGTCGCCCACCTCCTGCACGGCCAGCAGGGCATCGACGGCACCGGACGGTGCCGCCGCGGCCGTCTCCTCGGACGTCCCGGCGCCGCCGGACGTCTTCAATTCCTGCGCGAAGGCACCGGTCGGCCCGGTTCCCTGCTTTGCGGCGCGCCCGCCCCGCGTCGGGCGGACCCCGCGCGACGAGTCCACTTTCATAGCCGTTAACGTAAGGCAAATTGGTTACCAGCCTGATAAGGAACGGCTGCCGGCGGCGGCGCGGCGGCAATTTTTTCCCAGCGCGCGGCGAGCTTTGCCGCGGGCACCGCGACGCCGTTTGCCTTCGACATTTTTCTGTTTTATTTCAATGCCCTATCGGTCGCGCCGGGTGGCATGGTATTCGCTTGTCCAAAGGCCAGGAGAGAGTACCCGATTGTCTGGAGAGCCGAGATCCCGATGTTCAACGCAGCCCTTGTGTCCCAGCTCAGCCGGCGCTTTGCCGGCGCCCTTGTCGCCGCGGTGATGGCCGTCCTGTCGGCCCAGCCAGCGCTGGGCCAGTCGCGGATCAAGGACATCGCGGTGTTCGAGGGTGTCCGAGAGAACATGCTGGTGGGCTGCGGCCTGGTGGTCGGCCTCAACGGCACCGGCGACAGCCTGGGCTCGGCGACCTTCACCCGCGAAAGCTTGGTCGGCATGCTGGAAAGGCTCGGCGTGAACGCCCAGGACGACGCCCTGAAGACCGACAATGTCGCGGCAGTCATGGTGACCGCCACGCTTCCCGGCTTCGGCCGCCAGGGCAACCGCATCGACGTCAACGTCTCCGCCATCGGCGACGCCGAGAGCCTGCTGGGCGGCACCCTGCTGGTGACGCCCCTGGTCGGCGCCGACGGCGAGGTTTATGCCGTCGCCCAGGGCACGGTCGCGGTCGGCGGCTTCCAGGCCGCGGGCAACGCCGAAACCATCGTCAAGGGCGTGCCGACCAGCGGCCGGATCGCCAACGGCGCCATCATCGAGCGCGAGATCCCGTTCTCCCTGGACCAGATGGATCGCATGATGATCTCGCTGCGCAACCCGGATTTCACCACCGCGCGGCGCATCTCGCGCGCCATCAACGCCTTCGTCGGGCTTCCCACTTCCCGGGTGATGGACCCGGGCACCGTGGAGGTGATCGTCCCGCCGACCTACGAGCAGGACGTGGTGGAACTGATGACCGACATCGAGCAGTTGCGGGTCGAACCCGACAGCATCGCCAAGGTGATCATCGACGAGCAGTCCGGCGTCATCGTGATGGGCGAGAACGTGCGGATCGACACCGTCGCCATCGCCCAGGGCAACCTGACCATCCGGATCACCGAAACCGAGCAGGTCTCGCAGCCGCAGCCGTTCTCCAACACCGGCACCACCGAGACGGTGGACCGCACCAACATCGAGGTCGACGAGGACGAGGAACGCCGGCTGGGCATCGTCAACAGCGGCGTCAGCCTCCAGGAGCTGGTCAACGGCCTCAACGCGCTGGGCGTCGGCCCGCGCGACATGATCACGATCCTCCAGGCGATCAAGGCGGCCGGCGCGCTGCAGGCCGAGATCCAGGTGATGTAATGGAGCAGAGTCCGATCGATTTCAGCGCCACCGCCGCCGACGTCCTGCGCCGGCCCGACACCGAGCCGGCGCGCCGCGCGAAGACGCTGGAAGAGGCGCAGGCCGTGGCCAAGGACTTCGAGGCGATGTTCCTGGCCCAGATGCTGAAGCCGATGTTCGACGGCATCGGCACCGACGGCCCGTTCGGCGGCGGCAACGCCGAGCGGATCTACCGCTCGCTGTTGGTCCAGGAATACGGCAAGGCCCTGGCCGACCGCGGTGGCATCGGCCTTGCAGATGCCGTGGCACAGGAAATTCTCCGTTGGCAGGAGGGACAGGCCCAATGAACGCCGCCGCGCGCGCCACCGACATGATCGACCTTCTGGGCGACCTGGTCGACGTCATGCGGCGCGAAAACGAGATCCTCAAGCTGCCCCGGGATCGCAGCCTGGACCCGGTGGTCAAGCGCAATGTCGCGCTGGTGTCGGTGTACGAACGCCACCTGCGCGAGGTCGCCGCCCGTCCCGGCTTCAAGGACGAGTTGGAGCCGCCGCTGCTGGACAAGCTGCACCGGGTCGCCGACGAATTCGCCAAGGCACTGGAAGAGAACGAACGCCGTCTGCAGGCGGCCATGGCGACCACCCAGAAAGTCGTCGACGCCGTCGCGTCCGCAGCGCAGAAGCTGAACGGCGTGCCTGCCGGCTATTCCAAAGCCGGCGCCGAAACCGCACAGTCCGGCCAGCACATCCCGCTGGCGGTCGACCGTCAAATCTAGAGGCGCCCGTCCATGGCCCTGACCCCTGCCCTGCTGAACTCGATGACGGCGCTGAAGGCCTTCGGCACCGCTGTCCGGGTCACCTCGGACAACGTGGCGAACGCCAACAACGAGGACTACAACAAGCCCAAGACCAAGTTCGAGACAAGGCAGTATGGCGGCGTCAATGTCGCCGACATCGAACGGATGGCCAACCTGGGCCTGACCAAGGAAGTGCGCAACGCAGTGTCGCTGGCGGCCCGCGACGAGACCTCCGCCGAGTACTACCAGCGGATCGAGGAACTGGTCGGAACCGTCAGCAGCACCACCGCGCTGGCCGACAAGCTGGAGGCCTTCATCAGCGCCTACAAGGCATTCGAGGCGGCGCCCGAAAGCGGCGCGGCCGAACGCGAGGTTGTGCTGGCCGGCCAGTCGCTGACCAGCGAGATGCACCGCGTCTCTAATGGAATCGAGCAGATAGACCGGAACGTCAAGGATGAAATCGTTCTTACCGTTACCGAACTGAACAGTCTGCTTACCGAGATTGGAGACCTGAACAGCAGGATCGTGACCGACCTGGCGATCGGGCGGCCGACCGCGGGACTGGAAAACAACCGCGACGCCAAGCTGTTGGACCTGGCCGAGATCCTGGAGATCAGGACCTTCGAGCGCGCCAACGGCAGCATCACGGTCTACACCTCCAGCGGAATCGACCTGGTCGACGCGGTGGCGGTGCAGTTCACCTGGAACGAGACGCTGCAGACGCTGGTCAAGTCCGGCACGACCACCGACATCGCCGGCAGCATTTCGAACGGGCGGCTGCGGGCGCAGATGGACTTCATCCGCACCGACGCCGCCTCGGTCGCCAGCGCCGACCCGCGGCTGGCGCCGGTCGAGAAACTGCGCGACCAGCTTGACGGCCTTGCCCTGATACTGGCCGACAACAGCGCCAACACCTTCCACGACGCCTACAGCGCCGGCGCGGCGCCCGGCCTGTTCCTGGGCGTGCCCCCCCTACACCGCGGACTGGGACCAGTTGTTCTTCCAGCCGCTGGACGTGGTGAACGACGTGCCGGCCAACATCGACCGGTTCAACATCCAGGTGCGCCCCGTGCTGGTCAGCGGCGCGGCCAACGTTCCCACGGCGGCCGCCACCGCGGTGATCGCCCAGTTGGACGCCAACACCCGCAACCTCACCGCCGGCGCGCTGACGCTGACCAACGAGACCTATACCGGCGTCGCGTCGGGCATCCTGTCGCGCCTGGTGTCGAACTCCGGCGTCATATCTCGGGATTCCGCCCTGGAATCGACGATCCGCGACGACATGAAGAACACGTTGGACAACGAAGTGCGGGTGGACATCGACGAAGAAATGGCCATTCTGTCGATGCTGCAGAACTCCTACGGCGCCAACGCCCGCGTGGTCAATGCGATCAACGAACTGTTCGACGAACTCACCCAGGTCATCCGATAAGCCGGCCCGATGAGCGTCGCTGAAACGGCTGTGAAGGAGCTTAAGGCGGGCGTCATCGGCCTTGGCGTCGGCGAGCGCCACCTCGCCGGCTACAAGCAGATCGACGGTGTCACCGTCAAGGCGATCGCCGACATCGACCCGGCCAAGCTGGACGCGGTCGGCGCGCGCCAGGAGGTGGCCGAGCGGCACACCGACTGGCGTCGTGTCGTGGAGGATCCGGAGATCGACGTGGTGTCGATCTGCTCCCACGACGACGCCCATGCCGACCAGGCGGAACTGGCGCTGAAGAACGGCAAGCACGTGATGGTGGAAAAGCCGGTCGCGCTGGACCGGGCCGGCGCCGAACGGGTGATGCGCGCCTGGGCCGACAGCGGCCGCATCCTGACCTCGAACCTGATCCTGCGCCGCTCGCCCCGGTTTTCGGCGGTGCGCGAGATGGTCCAGCGGGGCGATTTCGGCGACGTCTTCTACCTGGAAGGCGACTATCTGCACCAGATCCTGTGGAAGATCACCGAGGGCTGGCGCGGGGCCATGGACTTCTACTGCGTCACCTATGGCGGCGGCATCCACCTGATCGACCTGATGCGCTGGATCCTGGACGCCGAGGTGACCGAGGTGACGGGAATGGCCAACAAGGTGCTGACCCGCAAGTCCCGCTTCGCCTATCCCGACACCATGGTCAACCTGCTGCGCTTCGACACCGATGCGATCGCCAAGACGGTCACCACTTTCGGCCCGCAACGGCCGCAGCTCCACCGCCTCAACATCTACGGCGACAAGCTGAGTTTCGAAAACGACGTGCCGGACGCCTGGCTCTTTACCGGCGACGGGCCGGAGGACGTGGCATGCATGTCGGTGCCCTATCCCGGCATCGAGAAGTTCGACCTGTTGCCCGACTTCGTCGCCGCGATCCGCGAAGGACGCCAGCCCACGGTCAGCGCCGAGGATGTCTTCCGGGTGATGGACATCTGCCTGGCCTGCTGGGACTCGGTCGAGAGCCGCCGCACCGTCGACGTCGCCTACATGCTCTAGAACCGGAGCCGCAGCCCCATGTCCGACACCCCCGCCCCCATCCCCTTCGGCAAACCGCAGATCGACGAGCACGAGCTGGCCGAGGTCGCCCGCATCCTGGAAAGCGGCATTCTCGTCCACGGCGCCGCGACACCGGCCTTCGAGAAACGCTTCGCCGAACGGGTCGGCGCCGCCCATGCGATCGCGGTTTCGAGCTGCACCGCGGGCATGCACCTGGTGCTGTTCGTGCGCGGCATCGGGCGCGGCGACAGGGTCGCGGTGCCGGCGATGACCCACGTGGCGACCGCCCATGTGGTGGAGCTGTGCGGGGCCGAGCCGGTCTTCGTCGACGTGGCCCGCGACAGCGGCAACATCGATCCGGACGGCCTGGCCGCGGTTGCCGGCGACCTGTCGGCGGCGATGGTGGTGCATTATCTGGGACTGCCGGCCGACATGGACGCGATCCTGGCGATCACCGGGCCCCGCGGCATCCCGGTGATCGAGGACTGCGCGCTGGCCGTCGACGCCAAGTACGGCGAGGCCAAGGCCGGGACCATGGGACTGGCGGGCAGCTTCTCCTTCTATCCGGTCAAGCACATGACCACCATCGAAGGCGGCATGGTCACCACCAACGACGAGGCGCTGGCCCGGGAGATTTCCGCCCGCCGCGCCTTCGGCTACGACCGCAGCCTGGGCGCACGGGCCAAGCCCGGGATCTACGACGTCAACGCGCTGGGCTTCAATTACCGGATGAGCGAGGTCGAGGCCGCGGTGGGGCTGGCCCAGATCGACAAGCTGGACTATTTCCAGGACGTCCGGGCCCGCAACTATGCGGCGCTCAAGGCGGCGCTGGACGAGATCGAGGAATTAACCGTGTTCGACCCGGTCCGGGGCAAGGCCCGGTCCAGCCATTATTGCCTTAACGCGGTCCTGCCCGAGAACGGCTCGATTCCGCGGGATCCGGTGGTCGAATACCTCCGCGAAAATGGCATAGGAACCTCGGTTCACTACCCATCCGCGGTGCCCCTGTTTACCTATTACAAACTAAAATACGGCTATGATTCCGGTCAGTTCCCGGTCGCGGAATGGCTGGCGGCACAGACGATTTCGCTGCCCGTCGGACCGCATGTGGGCGAGCAGGACGCCGCCCGGATCGGGGAGACGATGAAGGAAGCCGTGCGACGGGCGAAGGCGCGCTGAGGCGCCCGAGGCAACTGCCGGCAGACATCGACAAGGATTGAACCGGATGACTCGCATTCCCTACGAGAGCCTTCGCGAGAAACTGAACGGTCAGCGCATCATGCTGGTCGGCGGCGCCGGCTTTATCGGCCACAACCTGGCGATCGAGCTGGCCGGCCTGCGCAGCGAGGTTATGGTCGTCGACAACCTGATGTTCAACAGCCTGATCGAGAACTCGTTCTCGCGCGAACGCGACCCGGTGCAGCGCCAGGCCTATCAGAACTTCCTGTTGTCCCGGTTCGAGCTGATGCGGGAGACTGGCGTAATCATGCGCAACGCCGATGCCCGGATCGTCACCGATCTCGCCCGCTGTTTCGAGGAATTCCAGCCGACCAAGGTGGTGCACCTGGCCGCGATCGCCAGCGCCATCGACGCCGCCAAGGGCCCCGGCATCACCTTCGACCTGCAGCTTGTGACCCTGCGCAACACCCTGGAGCTGTCGCGCCTGCACCAAGACAGCGTCAACCAGATGATGTTCATGAGCTCCAGCACGGTCTATGGCGACTTCCGCGAGCCGGAGGTGGACGAGTCCAGCGACCTGCACCCGGAAGGCATCTACGCCAACGCCAAGTTCATGGGCGAGCGCCTGGTGCGCACCTACCGCAAGCAGTTCGGTGTCGGCACCACGGTGGTGCGGCCGTCGGCGCTGTACGGCGAACGCTGCATCAGCCGGCGGGTCAGCCAGAAGTTCATCGAGAACGCGCTGACCGGCAAGCCGCTGCTGTTGGAAGGCGGTGGCGACGGGCGGCTGGACTTCACCTACATCCCGGATCTGGTCCAGGGACAGGTGCGGGCCTTAGCGCTGCATGCCAGCCCGGACGATTCGAACACCTTCAACATCACCTTCGGCAACGCCCGCACGATCCGCGAGCTGGCCGACATCATCAAGGACATCGTGCCGCACGTGAACCTCGAGGAATGGCCGCGAGCGGTGGAAAAGCCGATCCGCGGCACCCTGTCGACCCGGCGCGCCCACAGCGTGCTCGGCTTCGAGCCCAGGTGGCACCTGAAGGACGGCTACAAGCGTTATTGCGAATGGTACGCCGGCGAGTGGGAACGCGCCCAATACCGCTCCAACGCGGCGTAACAAGCCGTCGCCCTGGAACATCACGCCCTCTCCCTGGAGGGAGAGGGTGGCCCGAAGGGCCGGGTGAGGGTGTTACCGTAATCGGATCGCAAGCCACCCCATGTCAGCCACCGCCCACACCCCCGAAACCGGCGCCCTGATCGTCCTCACCCGCCTGGACTCCACCCGCGTCCCCGGCAAGGGCCTTGTCGACCTGGGCGGCCGACCGCTGCTGGGCCGGGTGTTGGACCGTCTCGGGCGCTGCGAGGTCCTTAACCGCATCATCGTTGCCACCACCGACCGCGCGTGCGACGACCCGGTCGCCGATTTCGCGGCAATCGAGGGCATCCCCGTCTATCGCGGCGACGCCCAGGACGTGGCGCTGCGCATCACCGAGGCCGCCGCCGCCGCGGGCCTCACCTGGTTCGCCCGCATCTGCGGCGACAGCCCCTTCGTGGACCCGGAGACGGTCGACCGGGTGGCGCAGACCTTCCTCACCGAACGCCCAGACATCTGCACCAACGTCCATCCCCGCACCTTCCCGATCGGCTCCAGCGTAGAGGCGGTGGCGATGCCCGCGATGACGCGGCTCTTGAAGGCGACCCGGGACGCCGATCACCGCGAACACGTGACCGCCTGGTTCTACGAGAACGCAGAGCAACTGCACCTGATCAACGTCGCCGCCCCGGACGAACGCTACGAAGGTACCAGCGTCGCGGTGGACTGGCCCGAAGAGGTGGAGATGGCCCGCTGGATCCTCACCCACCTCGACGAGCCGGCAGGGGCGCGGCTGGAGGCGATCGTGGAGCTGGCGCGGGCGTGGCGGGCGGAGCAGCGGTCCGCTGTCGGGGAGGCCTGACGACGCGGCAGCCGCGTCTTCGCCCCTTTCCTTGACTGTCCCGAAGGAAACACCGCCCAAGCGGTTGTTCCGGCGCCTTATTGCCTTCGGAGCAGGCCCGCAAGCGTTGCAACAGGTGACGTCGGCGTCTTCCCGAAGTCGATGCCGTCCGGCGTCAGGAAGTCGATCCATTCCTCGTCGCTGAGGTCGATCTTGCCCTTCAGGCTTCGGAACAGGAAGTCGCGACGTGTCCGGTAGAAGGTCGCCAGGCGCAGATTGTAGCGGTAGAGCCCGACGAAGATCTGCACCAGGAAGATTGCGACGGCGACGATGGCCACCCTGATGACGCCGGTTGCGATGATGAAGTTCTGGTTCGAGAACTGCTGCGCATCCCCCGACGTAATCTGCTTGTCGAAAGCCTTGTCATAGCGGTCGTGCGCTTCCTGAAGATCCAGCCGGGCATCCTCCGCCTGGCGCCTCAGGGACTCCAATTCAGCTTTGTAAGCGACCGAATCATTTAGATTGATGCCCGGGCCGGGAGCGTCCTTTTCGCTTTTCTTTTCCCGGGGCGGGGGCACGGACAGATCAGCCTTTTGCACCTCCGCCTGACCGGTCAACTCCTCGGATGCGTCGACGGGCTCTTGCTGCGAAGCGGAAACCGGCTTCGGCATGCTGGGCGGGGCGTACTTCGCCTCGGATTCAATGATCTTCTCTTCGATTCCGCGGATTCGATCCCTCGCCTGCTCCACTTCCCGCCGGACATTGTCTGTGAAGCTTGCAGCCTCCACATCCAGGCGCGTCAGTTCGCCGGCGACGATAATCAGATAGACCGTTCCACCCAGGACCACAATGATACCGAAGAGCAGTAGCGTCGATCGTCGCATCAGGTTCCTGATTCTGTGGTCGATTTCATCGATCAGAATCGGCAGGATCGCGGCCTGATCCTTGCCGAACCGCTTCACGAGGAATTTCTGCGGTGAGGAAACGTTCGGAACGACCTTCCTGGCGAACAAGGCGTACATAACAATGAGGAAGACAATCGACACCAGTATGTAGGTCGAGACCGACTGGATCGAAAAGATACCGAGGAACTTCACTTCGCGCTGCTCAAAACGCCAACGCGCCGCTGTATCGACTATGCGTTCAAGATTGCCTTCGAAATTTATTGCCCAATCGCGAAACTCCTCCTGCAATCCTGGCGACACTCCCGCAGACCTCAGTTCTTGCGAAAGCGCCTCGGAAACCTCGTAAGCGTCGTAGCGCATTCGCTCGCCACGCATTTCGATTTCCCGGAACATGTGCTCCGTATCCGAGGTTTGGTGCGAGAAGACATTGTCAGGAAATGTATAGGCAATCGAGAATATGAGAACGGCTGAGATGACCGTGCTGAGGACGAAGACGAGCAACGAGAACCGTGCCGGGCTCGGCCACCCCGAGCCCTTGACGAGTTCCATGAAACCTTTTCTCGCTTGGTCGGGTTCTTCAGTTGTCGAAACCATGGATGCAGCTCCTCCCCGGTCGCCTAGACCGCCGCACCGGCTGAAATCCGGCTCGTGGAAGGTTCGCAAACCAAAGACGGCGATTTGTTATATGACCTAAGTCACAGAAAACGATCTTCTAATTAACATGCCGCCCACAAGATGCCCTGGAAAGGTCCCGAGCCGATCAGCCCCCCCTTTGGTTCCGCCCTCATGGCCAGCGTTCGAGGCAGGCGTGTTCAACGGCCTCCTCAGGATGAGGTTTTGTTATTGGTTTCAGTGGGTTAGGAAAAACTCGTTCAGGGTCGGCATGAAGAGATGGGTCGCCCTTCACCCAGCGCTGTCAGCCCCCCCCCCCCCCCCCCCCCCCCCCCCCCCCCCCCCCCCCCCCCCCCCCCCCCCCCCC
>Ga0209783_1000062_pt1 | contig 58005 bp, 59 predicted proteins | sample WorMetfiPIANOSA1_FD_187395 | JGI IMG/M metagenome (GOLD analysis project Ga0209783, IMG submission 187395) | Marine gutless worms symbiont microbial communities from Max Planck institute for Marine Microbiology, Germany - Olavius filocauda... | ecosystem: Host-associated > Annelida > Digestive... | reverse complement strand
CCAGGCTGATAGCATCATCCTTGAACTCTTGGGTGAAACTCCGTCTGGTTTTTTGAGTACTCATTGGACACCTCGCTTTCTGATATTTCGTTCTTAGCAAAGTGTCCGTTTCTTTTAAACCACATCACACATCCGGGGACATAACTCGCAACTTTCCATGAGCGCCCAGAGAGCTTCTCCACGCCGCTTCAATTCACCGCTGCGGTGCAATTGCAAATATCGTGGTTTGTATCGACTGCTGGCTGTCCCGGACCCGAACGCAAAAATGCTGTTGCTAAAAAAGGGGGCCAGACCAGCAGCCGCACCCAATGCGCATTTTATAATTTCTCGTCTGGTGGTCAGCTTCATTTGGCGGTCCTCCGTTCCGGGACGCTGGCCGGCCTCGCTCCAGTGCATGTTGTCGGTGCTGATACCCCGTCGATGAATTCGCGTTTAGGGTTGGGGCTAATAAGATCCGACAATATGGAGGAGACGCTAACGGGCTGCGGTTTCCGGAGGAGTGCTGATGACGGTAGTATCTGAGAAAAAGCATAGAAACATGGTGTTGCAAAGTCAAGCACCAAACGGGGGATACAATGACTGCGGCGTAGTCTGATTTATGGGGGCGCTTGTTGCGATGCTATAATTCATGCCTAATTTAATCTTATGCCTCAGGGCGCGAAATATTGACCTTCTGAAGGAAACCGGATGGGTTCCCTGATGGCATAAGGAGTTACCCATGAATAAAATTGAATGTTTCTCTATAGAGGTTAGCATTGGTCAGCGGGCCGTGGAGCTCGGGTACCCTGAGTTGGAGGTGCCCTATCGGAAAACGTTTGCGGTGGTTCCACTGAAGGAACCCGAAAGCGGGATGAAGGTCCGCATCGACGGTAGAACATTTGTCGATTACGCTGAATATGAGTCCGGGATCGCCGTCCCGGGATATCTGGCCCGGAAGGCTGGAAAAAAGTACCGTACTTTTGTACCCCGGGACAGCATGATCTTTAATTTTACCTGACCGGAACTGCCGTTCAAGCCGGAGGTCAGCGGGCCGACCGGGTGCTTTAAGAGGCGGTTCCCTTGGATTGACAGGCCTTAATGCCGGATATAGCTTGTATTAGCTTCGTGCGGTAAACGCAAGTTACCTCTGGATCTGCCCCACCGGCGATTTTAAAATCCGGGTTGCCCGCCCGACTACATACGGCGAATGCAGAACAGCCGCACCCACTGATTCCGATCTGGTAAGCAAAGCGTACGCGCTTGAATATAAAAGGAGGTTCGAAATGAGTGTCCCCGAACGTATTGCGGTAGACGAAGTTTACCGAAAAGTAAGCGATGGCGCCGCCCTTTTGGTGTGTGCCTATGACGATGATGACAAATTCCGTGGCGTACATCTCGAAGGCGCTGTTTCCATGGCGGAATTCAAAACAAAACTATCCGGTCTTGATAAGAACCAGGAGATTTTCTTCTACTGTGCCTGAAATGGAGAAGCCAGTGCCGCCGGTCAGGCGGAAAATTATACCAAAGAAGGTTTCACCAGCGCCAAGGTCCTCGGAGGCGGTGTAGAGGCCTGGAAATCAGCCGGGTACGCCATGGTATCCTGATGCGGATGACGCCACCGGGCCGTGCAAATGCAAAGACACGTGCCCGGCCGGCCCGCTACTTCCACGACAGGAGGTGAACAACATGTCCAAAAAACAGCATGGGAAGACCTTTCTCATAGACCTTGAAAAACTGAACAGTCTCAACAGCAATGGATGCCCGGCCTGCGGCCATAAGTTCAACCTGGAAGACACGGCGGTCTGGGCCTGCGGCGCCTGGGAAGGCGGAGCCCGGGTCATTCATGAGCAGGACGCCGTTTTCGATCACCGGACCAATGGGTTTATTGAAAGAAAATGCTATTCCGCCAACCAGGGCCGGATTTCTTGAAATGTAAACTCCCCGGGAGTTGGCTGCGAATTATCAGCACAACTTCAATACCGGTCAAAACGGGTGCCCGGGAGACTGAAAGGGAAAGGGCCGGCACGCTCACGCAATACAGCTTCAGGTAAAGGCTATCTTAAAATTTATGGATTTGAGATAGCCTTTCGGATAGTGCCATCGACAGCTGAATTTAAATCCCTGCTCGGCATTCCTGTGCGGATTAAATTCAGGCCCGATTTGACTCTTGTCAACCGGTTTGATATCCATCCCAGCATTGCCCCTGTTTCCGTACTCCAATCTGAAAGTGACCCAGCATGTCAAGTTTTGCCAAGTGGTATCAAACGTATATTCTCGATCGGCCGATTCTGGTCATCCTGGGCCTGGTCGTGGTCATCTCGATCCTGGGATACAAGGCCCGGGACTTCAAGGTCGATGCCTCGGCGGAAACCCTCTTGCTCGAGAATGACCAGGACCTGCATTACGCCCGCCAGGTGAGCACCCGTTACGGCACCAACGACTTTCTCATCGTGGCCTATGCCCCCCATGAGGGGGACCTGTTTTCAAACACGACCCTCCAGAACCTGCGCAGTCTCAAGGCAGACCTGCAGAAACTGGAACGGGTATCCCCGGTGCTGTCAATCCTGGATGTGCCCCTTTTTGAAAGCCCGCCCCTGACCTATACCGAACTTTCCGAGGGGGCGCGGACGCTCGATTCTCCCCAAACAGATCGTGAGCTGGCCCGTGTGGAGTTCCGGGACAGCCCTTTTTACCGGGACCTGCTCGTCAGTCGGGACATGCAGACCATTGCCCTGGTCGTCAATCTAAAGCGGGATCACATCTACCGGCAGTTGATCGATAAACGCAATGAATACCTGCAAAAGCGCGACAGCGAGGGGTTGGCTGCGGTCGAAGCGGACGAGCTGAAAAAGACCGTGAAACTGATCCGGGCGCACCTGGACCGCATGAACGTCATTCAGCACCGCGATATCGCCGCTGTCCGGGCCATTTTGGACAAATACCGAGACGGTGCGGATCTATACCTCGGCGGCGTCAGCATGATTGCGGATGATATGATTTCCTTTATCAAGGCGGATCTCAAAGGTTTCGGCCTGGGGGTGTTTTTTCTGCTGGTGATCATGCTGGGATTCATCTTCAGAAGGATACGCTGGGTGGTACTGCCCATGCTTTGCTGCTTTCTTTCCGTGATTGCCATGATGGGCATCCTGGGCACCTTTGGCTGGGAAGTCACGGTTATCTCTTCTAATTTTATCTCGCTCCAGCTAATTATCACTCTGGCCATCGTGGTCCACCTGATCGTCCGCTACCGCGAATACCTGCGGGAAAACCCGGACAGCGACCAGCGCACCCTGGTATCCGACACGGTCCGCGCCAAGTTTATTCCCTGCCTGTACGCGGCCCTGACGACAATTGCCGGATTCAGCTCTCTCCTGTTTTGCGATATCAAGCCCGTTATTCATTTCGGCTGGATGATGAGTGCCGGCATCCTGGTGTCCCTGATCCTGACCTTTTGCCTGTTTCCCGCCTGCGTCGTCCTGCTGCCCAAAGAGAACCCGCCGTCCGGCCGCCGCTTCAACTTCGCGTTTATTACTTTGCTGGCCGATTTTACCCGCCAGAGAGGCAACTTGGTAATGGTGCTAACCCTGATCCTGTCAGTGTTGACAGTGGCCGGTCTTCTCCGGTTGGTGGTCGAAAACAGCTTCATCGATTATTTCAAGGAATCCACGGAAATATACCGCGGTATGAAAGTGATTGACCAGAAACTCGGCGGTACCACACCGCTGGATGTCATTGTCCGGTTTGCAGATGCGGACCTGGCTGCGGAAGTCGCGGAGGATCCGGACGCGGCATCCCTGGAGGACGATGAAGATGCCGAGTTGATGGAGTTGCTCGACGAGGAGATGGCGGAGCAGAAGGACAAATACTGGTTCATTGATGAGCGCCTGGAGACCATCGAAAAGGTGCACGACTATCTAGATGGCTTGCCGGAGACCGGCAAGGTGCTCTCGTTCGGCACTGTTCTCAAGCTGGCCCGCAACCTGCGCAAAGGCCAGGCCCTGGACAGTTTTGAAACCAATGTCTTCTATACCAAGCTACCGGACAAGTACAAAGACCTGATTGTCAAACCTTATGTGTCCTTCGAGGCCAACGAGGCCCGCTTTTCCGTGCGCATCAAGGATTCCCTGAAATCCCTCAAACGGGATGCCCTGTTGAAGCAGATCCGGCACGACCTGATCCACAAGCTGCAGCTGGCTCCTGACCAGGTAAAGATCGCCGGCGCGATGGTTTTATATAACAACATGCTGCAGAGCCTGTTTGCTTCGCAGATCAAAACCATCGGGGTGGTGGCCCTGGCGCTGCTGGTGATGTTCCTGGTGCTGTTTCGATCCCTGCAGCTGGCATTGATTGCACTGTTCCCGAATCTGTTCGCATCCGGCGCGGTTTTGGGGGTGATGGGATGGCTCGACATTCCCCTGGATATGATGACCATTACCATCGCAGCCATCAGTATCGGCATTGCCGTCGATGATACCATTCACTACATCTACCGCTTTCGGGAAGAGATCCGGAAAGATGGGGATTACTACCAGACACTCTATCGCTGTCACGGAACCATCGGACACGCGATGTACTACACCTCGGTTACCATTATGATCGGCTTTTCCATACTGGTTTTTTCGAATTTCTGGCCGACCATCTACTTCGGCCTTTTCACCGGCCTGGCCATGTTTATCGCCCTGGTGGCCGCCTTGACCCTGCTGCCGCAGCTGCTGGTAATAGTAAAACCCTTTGGCAGCGGGGCCATGAACACTAAAACGACCTGAGTTCAACAGGAGCCTTGATGACCTCTCAAGCAGATGAGAACAAACCGTTCCGGTGCCGCGGTGTACGCGGGGCCACAACGGTGGCTGCCAATACGAAAGAAGCCATTCTGGAAGCGACGCGCGAGATGATGTATATCATCATCCGGGCCAACGATATGCGGGCGGAAGATGTGGCCAGTGCCTATTTTACCACCACGGTGGATCTCGATGCGACCTACCCGGCCCTGGCGGCCCGCCAGTTGGGGTGGTACGATGCCGCCCTTTTGTGCGGACATGAAATGCAGGTGCCCGACGGACTGCCCATGTGTATCCGGGTGCTGATTCATTGGAACACCGCCCGCAGTGCCTCTGAGATTGTCCATGTCTACCTGCGGGGCGCCAAAACACTGCGGCCGGACCGCAAGACCCTGCCTGAAATTCCGGAAGAAGAGATTGCCGCCATTTTAGAAGATTTCGATATGGCGTCGCTGCATTTTGATCCGGACGGACTGAAAAAGTAGGCCAAGCAGAATTACACGGGGACCATCCCGGCCGGCCGCCTGCGCATACCCTAACCTGACTGACTTCAGTGGAATTTCCATCCTGAAAACGTTTAGGGCCATTTCACCCGGTAAGGCCTGAACCTCAGCGGCCCGGCTTAGACCGATAGGGAGCCTTTGCGAAAATCGGTTGGCGAGATGATGACGTTCAATAATACCGGGCGGCCTGCGCCGGCCAGTTTACGGGCCTGCTCTATGGCCGCATCGATTTGATCTTCGCGCTCTACCAGAATGCCGGCGGCACCGAAGCCTTCCGCCACCACGTGGTAATCCGTATGGCGCAGCACCGTCCCGACGTCATCTTTCAAAACCGCCACCTGGTCCCGTGCAATCTGCGTCCAGCCGGCATCATTGCCCACCACCGCAATCACCGGGAGGCCATGCCGGACAAAGGTGTCCAGTTCCGCCAGGCTGTATCCGGCGGAGCCATCACCGTAAATTATCCAGACTTCCGAATCCGGATTGGCCGTTTTCGCTCCGAGGGCGAAGCCACCACCGACACCCAATGTCCCGAATACCCCCGGGTCGAGCCACTGCAGGGGGTTGCGGGGTTGCAGGGTATAGGCGGCGGTGGCCACAAAATCACCGCCATCGGCCACCAGGATGCTGTTCCCCTGAAGATGCCGGTCCAGTTTTTTAAAGAATGCCAATGGATTGACCCTGTCCGTGTTTTGCTGTGCCATGGCCGCAATCTCACCTTCGCGCCGGTGGTCGGTCTCCTGCAGTTTTGCTTGCCACGCAGGCCAACTTTCACGGGGCAGGTAAGCCGGGTGCTCTGCCAGGGTTATCAAAAACAGCTGTGGGTCCCCATGAATGGGCAGGGTGGGTTTGCGATTGAGGCTCAACTCCGACTTGTTTAAATTTACGGCCAGCAGGGGGGCTTCGCGGTTGATGACGCGACCATAGTCGAGCCGGAAATCACAGGGCATGCCGGCCAGGATTACCAGGTCGGCCGTGCTCAGGGCTTGGCGACGCTTGTGTCGCATGTGCAGGGCGTGATCCGCGCCCAAAAGACCCCGGGCCATGCCGGCCAGGTATACCGGCATCCCCAATTCGCCAACTGCCTTTGCCAGGCGGAGGGCATAACCGGGGTTGTGCATGGCCTGACTGCCCAGGACCAGCACCGGCCGGTCGGCCTTTTCAATCAGGTCGATGGCCTTGATCATTTTGGGATGGTTGGCCGCCTGGGATTGGAGCCCTGGTGCATTCGGTTCCATGGTTTCAAAATCGCAGGCAAAGACATTGTCCACGTGATGCTTCAGGTAGAGTTCCTTCACCAGCTGGCCCAGCGACGGCGATGATTGTTTCTGGCTGCCAGCCAGGTACCAGCTGCGGACCAGTTCCTCATCGTACAGCAGGTCGATGGGGCATTCGACGAAAACGGGGCCGGGCACGCCGGAGCGGGCCGTGGCAAAAGCAGTTTCCAGAACCGGTACAATGTCGCAATTTTGCTTGATGGAATCGGCCAATTTGACAACGGAGAGCAACAGGGGCAGTTGATCGATATCCTGGAGTGATCCGCGGCCCTTCAGGATGGTCGCCGCGGCGCCCCCGATCAGCACCAGGGGTACCTGGGCCATCTGGGCATTTTTAACAGCAGTGATGGTGTTGGTGACCCCGGGGCCGGCCGTCACCAGGGCCACGCCGGGTATGCCGGTCAGCCGGGCGGCCGCATCGGCGGCAAAAACGGCGGCAGCTTCGTTGCGGGTATCGACCACCCGGATGCCCTTCTTTTTACAGCCGACCAGGATCGGAGAGATATGGCCGCCGCAAAGTGTGAACACCTGCGGTACGCCCTGGCGTTTTAAAACGTCTGCGATCACATCGCCACCGTTCAGGGACATCGCGAACCTCCTCGTCAATGGTTGGAAACCGGCCTAACCTAAATCTACCTTTTATAATCAGCACCTTAAGTGCGCTGTCAAGGCAGCGGGCTGCGCTTTCGCCGGAGCGCGGCCATGGTCGGTGTTTATAAGATATCGGATAGAGTTATGTTGCCGCCCAAGTAGATGAAAAAGTTGTTCGGCAAAGCGTGCGTTACACATACACATTCACGAGGACACCTTTGCTGACGGGGGCCAGAGGACGGACGGAACCGGTAGGGCTATAACAGCGCGCGAGTGAACTGGAAAGCCCGTCCTTGTCGTTTGCGGCCGGATGGAAGCCTGCTTTTGTCCGTGATCTGAGCGCAAAATGCCATTCACGACCAGCAGGATCGCTTCCCGGTTTTGTAACCGGGTGAAATTTATGTACGGGTACAATATTGAAGATTGCCGCTACCTTGTTAAATGGTTTTGAAAAGACCGTTGTGCGTGTGAAACGGCAGGGGCGGCCGCCAGCCTTGTGACAGATCAGGTGCGCGAAGTGTAAGTACTGTCAATTACCCCTGATGGTGCGATACCCCTGGACTGGGGCACTTTTTTTACTTTACTGATGTCATAGCCCTGTTCCGCAATGAAACGGAGGATCCGATCATAGTCGGCCTCGGAAATTGCAGGCCTCCGAGCCATAATCCAAACGTAATCACGTTTTGTGTGGCCGACAACCGTGGTTGCATAATCTTTGTCCAGATAAATAATCCGATATTCGGCCTTGAAGGGCCACACAAACTGCATACCCCAGACTGCATTGGAGGTTGAATCCTGAACGAAGGCTCGCGGCCGATACGTTTTTACGGGACCGTCAAAGGCGCCTTTGTTGAAGGTAAAGGTTGTGTAAATAGTGCCGTCTTCCGCCAGTCGATAGGATTCGACCCCATTGTAAACCTCCTTTTCAAATATAGTTGGGATACTCGCAATCACGTACCAATCCCCCATGAATTGGTTGAGGTCTACCTCGGCAACGGTTTCAATTGCCGGCCGGGTTCTGCATCCCGGTAGGGCAATAACGACTATGATAATAATCCAGAGAGAGGCTGTTCTCATATTTTTCACCTTTGGTGTCGCCCTGTTGGACGGTAAGTTTCGGTCTCTAAGATCCCCTCCGGCATCAGTTTGAAGAGGGCCGGTCGAACCATCCCGTAAAGAACCAGGCCGATCAGCGGGCCGGTAAGGAGCCAGGCACCTATGACCGGCAATGCTATATGGCTAATGCTCTGTAGTCCTGTGAGCAGGTCCTGGCGTAACAATTCGGTGAACCGGCTCATTTCCTGCAATGCGCCAATAGGGCCGAACCAAAGGTCCCCCAGGGCATAGTAAACACCCAGCATGCCTACCTGGAGCGGATATACGGCGTAGTTTACTGCCTGCAGAACAACATGGTTGAGCCGCAACACTATGGCGGCCCCTATGCACAAGAAGGTGGCGACTCCGGGTATCGGGAAAAGCCCCAAAACCGAACCGAGAGCCACGCTGGCGGAAACAGCCTTTGGGCTGCTGCCACGCTGGATACTCCGGGTCAATATATCCTTAAGTGACTTGAATCCCACCATGCTCGTCCTATAATGAACCGGTGCCTATGCCAGTTCGTATTCACAATACAAAGCTATGAATCACACGCCGGGTCGGCAATAAGGGTGTGGAAACGGGGTATTGATAGGTCAAACCCCACAGTCGAGAAGCCAGTCGAGGATGATCGCTATGCAGTGATGCTATAGCTTTGGAATCGGTTGGCAGTGAGGACAGATATGTGTGCTGCGCTGTCCAACCACCAGGCGTTCGATGGGGCTGGCGCAGCTTGGGCAGGGCTGACCGGTCCGGCGGAATACATTTAGAAAGGAACGGTTGCGGCCGGTTCTGCGCTCGAGGGAATAAAAATTGGCCTGGCCGTTGCCCAGGGTGGTTCCGGCATTTTTCAGGCCTTGTTTCAATACCTTGCGGATGGCGCGGTGTAGTTTGGCGGTCTGCCCGGTAGTGAGCGTGTGCGCGCTGCTCAGGGGGTGCAGTCGCGATTCCCACAGGGCTTCATCCACATAGATATTGCCCAGTCCGGCTATGAAGGTCTGGTCCAGCAATAAGGGCTTGAGCTGCCTTTTGCGGGCCGCCAGTCGGGCGGCCAGTTTTTTCGCCGTGAATCCGGGCGCTAGCGGCTCCGGCCCAAGGTGGCCGGTTATGGCCTGGTGGGTGGTCGCCAGGTAAACACGTCCGAATTTGCGGGTGTCGTGAAACCGAAGTTGGCGGCCATCATCCAGCCGGATAATCAGGTGATCGTGCCGGGTGCGGTGGGTGCCGGCCCGGGCCAATACAAAACGGCCGGTCATGCGCAGATGAAACAGGAGCGCCTGTTCGGGCTGCAGATCAAAAATGATATATTTTCCCCGGCGGGAAATCGCGGTAATTGTCCGTTTGCGAAGTTGCTTGCGAAAGGCGGCGGGATTCTGACCGGCAATGGTTTTGGGCCAGAACACCCTGGCGTCGGCGATGCCGGTTCCCGGTATGCCGGCGGCGATCAGATCGTCAACAACGGTTTGGACTTCGGGTAACTCCGGCATGATAGTGTCTTGGGCGGCCAGGGCGGCCTATGTTATAGCGCGGCTAGGCGATGACCATATCGGGTTCACCGCGCCGGCGGCGTATGACCCGGATGTTGCCGGTTCTTTTGGGCGCGGTCTGATCTTCTTGCGGTTGTTCGGCCTGGGCCATCAGTTTACGTAATTGCTCTTCGATTTTCTTTTTCTGCTCTGCTTCCATGCAGTCTTTTATCCCTTTCAGTTTGGTTTTTGGAAAAAAACGACCAAGGGAAGCCAATTATAACAGTTTGAATGAGCTTGCAAGCAGAAAATTTCAGAAGGCCGGCAAACGGGACCAAAATTTCATATTGCGGCCGTTTGGCTTGGCGCTGCCGCGTTGACCTTTATTAATCTGTTTGATATCAAGGTGTTAAGGGCGCGGCCGGTAACGCCTCCGGCCGGCTATTCAAAAGACGCCCCGGGTGGTAACCATAACTTAAATTGAAGGGATAAAAAATGGCTGATTTCGAAATATTCTCGACAGATATAGACCTGCGGTTTCGCGATGTGGATGCCATGGGGCACGTGAACAACGCAGTTTATTTCACTTACTTCGAGTATGGGCGCCTGAAATTTTTCTACTCAAAGGATCAGAAGGATAAGTTTCCCGGTTTTGCCTTCATTCTGGCGCATGTCAGCTGCGACTTTATTCGCCCGGTTACCCTGGACGACACCCTGCAGCTCCAGATGTGGGTCAAGGAGATCGGCGGCAAGAGTTTCAAATTTCACTACCAGCTCGTGGATGCGGGCGATCCCACCATCACATTTGCCACCGGGGAGTCGGTGCAGGTCTGCTTCAATTACCAGAAAAACAGGTCGATTGTTATCTCAGCAGACCTGCATGTCCAGCTCTCCGCTTACCTTAAAAAGTAATGGCGCGCAGGGATAAAACCCGCGCCGATTAAATTTGTTATATAATAACGGATATTTATATGCTGATGCCTGCGCGAGGTCGAACGGCGGACGAAAAAAACTTGACAAGCACGAACGGTCGTACTATTTTTTGGGCATGACAAAAGGTGCCGACACAAAGAAGTCCATCCTTGAGGCCGGACTCGAAATGGCCAGCCGTCTGGGACTGGAAAGCGTCACCATCGGTGAACTGGCCAAGGCCACCGGCATGTCCAAGAGCGGCCTGTTTGCCCACTTCAAATCCAAGGAAAACCTGCAGATTGAGATTTTGCATTTTGCCGGCGAGCTTTTTGCCAATGGCGTCATTGTTCCGGCCCTTAAAACCAAAGCCGGTGTCGCCCGCATCCGGCAACTCGTTGGCAACTGGGTAAAATGGACCGGGCGGCTGACCGGCGGCTGTATCTTCGTGACCGCCAGCACGGATTTCAGCAACCGCCCCGGGAAAGTCCGGGATGCCTTGCTGGCCCAGCAGGAGGAGTGGCTCGGCAGCCTTAAACGGTTCTGCCAATCCGCCCTGCGGGCAGGTGAGTTGCGGCCGGACATCGATTGCGACCAGTTTGCCTTCGATCTGTATTCGCTGCTGCTTGGCTTTCACCTTTACCACAAACTGCTGCAGAACAAAGAAACCAGAAACCACCAGGAAACCGCACTGAACCGCCTGCTGGAAGACTACATGTAGCCGACCGGCTGGCCTTTCCCCAATGCGTTAATGAACAGGAGGACGAAATGACAAGCCGTGTATTGGTAGGCAACTATAAAAGCACGAACGTTCGTTATAAAAAACATGGCGCCTGTCGTTGCCCCCAATTGTTTGCCCTGCTGGGCCGGGTGGCGCCGGGACTGACCGGACGACTCGTCCCAAAAACCTTTTTTGCACCGACCAAATCACGGGTGGGCACGCGCGGTCGGCAGTATTTGACCGACGGCCGCCCCTTTCAGTTTCAAGTGCACGGTAAAACGATTCACGGTTGGCAGTGGGGCCGCGGGCCGGGGATTCTTTTTATCCACGGGTGGAACAGCCGCGGGATTCATTTTGGACACTTTTTTAGAAACCTCCTGGATAACGGCTATCGCATCGTCACTTACGATGCCCCGGCCCATGGTCAGTCGCCGGGGCGGCAGACAAACTTCTTTGAAATGGCGGATGCCGTTAAAGCCTTTTTCAATCATCCGGCGGCACCCGGCATAAGTGGGATCGTGGCCCATTCACTGGGTGCGGCCGCCGTCATCAACCATCTGGCCGACAGCGAGACCGACCTTGAAGTGGTTTTGCTGGCGCCTGCCATGCAGCCGGGCAAAATCCTGCGTGAGGCTTTCCGCCGGCATGGTATTCCCCAGATCGTCTCGGAAAAATTGATGGCGGATCTCGAGCGGCAATACGGCTACAGCCTGCCGCGGCACAGCCCCCACCGGCTGGCCCGCCGCGTTACATCACGGGTGCTCATTATCCACGACCGGGATGACCGCACCACGCCCTATGCGGACGCGCGCAATGTATCGGAAAAACACAACCAAATGGTCCTGCACACGACCAAAGGTCTGGGCCATGAACGCTTATTATACGACCCTGAGATTGTGGAGCTTGTCCAGGCGTACATCATGGAACGATGCCCCGCCGGAGATGATTCCCACCAGGAGGACTGAAAGGAGGCAGGTATGCAGTCCAGCATTGATCAACTCTTAGAAACCTACAAATTGTCCGACTCTGAGCGCCGGATGTTTCTGTTTCTTGAGTACCGGGATTTACGCGAACTGTTTACGGAAATAGACGCGGGTGAATTGATTTTTGAAAACCGGTTACCGGAAAGTCGGAAGGGCACGACATGGCTGAATCGGCTAAAACGGTTCGCCGTTCTGAAATGGTCGCCCGATTGCAGTTCGCAATCACCGGCGGAACAATAGCCGGCCCGGTCGCCGGTACCGCAGGTGCTGGTTCCGGCGACCGCAACCCACTCCGCAAGTGTTTCTGGAATACCGGTCCGCCGGCCTGCCTCGCATGGCGGTCTATTCCGTGAATACCGCGTGTCCGATCCGTCATCTGTCTGTGTTTTCAACAATTTCTTGAAAAGATCTTAATGTAGTGATAGAAATCAGTTAGTAGCTATACGCTTCAGCAGGCGAATTTTCCGCCACCGTCAACCCCGGGGGGTCTATGAAGAGCGTGCTGATTGCCGACGATGATCGTGTTCTGCGCAAAATGATTTCAGTTGCCTTGGTAAAGGCCAGCGACGACTTGTGTATTTTTGAGGCGGAAGATGGTCAGGACGCGATTGATACTCTGGAAGCTGAAAAAATTCAGCTTGTTATTACCGATATCAATATGCCCAGGCTCAATGGTTTGATGGTAATTGCCTATCTGAACGTCTTTTTCCCGACCTTGCCTGTCTTTGTGATGACGGCTTATGGCACCTCGCGATTGAAATCCAAGTTGCCTGAAGACCTCCTGAAATTCTACCACAAACCGCTTACCGTTCCGGAACTGGTTGACGACGTGCTGGCGGTACTGGACAGCGAAATGCCCCGCAAGGAAAAAGCAGCCATCTCCCTGGTCAATTTCCTGGAAATGGTTATGTTGGAGGGACAGAATTGTACGGTTACGGTTGAAGCGGAAGGCGTGGACCCCTGTCACCTCTTTATCAGCAGGGGGGTCTTGCTTGATGCCGTTATGGGTGAGCGCCGGGGTGAGGATGTCGCCCTTGAAACCATCTTCCGAACGGATGTCCATTTCAGCATGGAGAAAGGCTACCCTGAGACGATCCAGAACAAGATCAATCGGCCGTTGGAAGAGATCATAGATACTTCCGACCCTACCTAGCAACAACCGGTACCGGCAGGTGTTTGCCCGCAGGCCGGCTAAATCACTATGAAACAGAAAACAAGTCTCGTAACCATCGCATTTTGGATATTGGCCGCCCCGGTAGCCCTGGCCGGATTTGCGGGACTGTTTACCCGCAGTTTGAAATTTAAGCTGCCCTTCATTTCGGATCACATCATTCGTAACCTTGACAGGTATACCGTTTATGGTGAAACGCTCAAAGGCCGAGCGACTATTGTCAGGGGCGAACATTGGTTTTTCCTGATTACCGTCGGCATTTTTATCCTGATGGCCATTGTGGCCGTGGTTATCAAATATTTGGCAGACGAAAAATAAATTCGGGAATACCTTCAGGAGTGTGCATGACCGTTTATTTCAATGGTGAATACAAGCCCAAGGAAGAGGTCCGCCTGTCTCCCGACGACCGGGGGTTTTTATTCGGCGATGGTGTTTACGAGGTGATCTGCGCCTATGCGGGGCGCCAGTTCAAGGCCGATGAGCATCTGCAACGACTTATGCGCAGCATACAGGAGTTGCGTATCAACCCGCCGGATATGGATGCATTGAGCCGTGTGCCGGAAACCTTGTTGCGCAAAAATGGGCTCGAAGAGGCGTGGGCCGTTATCTACATCCAGGTGACCCGGGGGGCCGCGCCGCGCAGCCACCCCTTCCCGGATGCCAGGACACCTCTTACGGTCTATGCATATGCAGCCCCCTTTGAGTCACCCGAACAGGAGCTGGAACAGGGCGTCCGGGTTGTCTTGACCCCTGACAACCGCTGGCTGCGGTGCGACATTAAGTCCGTCAACCTGCTGCCCAATGTCCTGGCCAGCCAAACCGCACGTGAAAACGGGGCCAAAGATGTTCTGTTTGTTAGAGACGGGGCGGTTACAGAAGGGTCTTATACAAGTTTTGGGGCGGTTTTTGCGGGCAAGGTGGTCACCCATCCGGATAGTCACTACATTTTGCCGGGTATCACCCGGGGCGTTGTTCTCGATTTATGTGCCCGGTTGGATATTCCGGTAGAAAAGTACCCGGTTCAGGCGGGCCGGCTGCAAGACGCCGATGAGTGCATGCTCTGGGGGACCACCACCCAGGTGATGCCCATTGTGCAGGTGGATGACATGACCGTAGGGGACGGTGAACCCGGACCCATAACCCGTAAATTGCAAAAAGCACTGCGTGAATTGATTCTTGGTTCTAAACAGGCCACGTTTTAGAACCTATCTCAAAAAAGTCTGCCTGTCGGACTTCTTGTGCGGCGTAGCCTAAGGCGAAGACTGAATTGTGAACCAAAATCCGTTTTTTAAGATGGGTTCTATAGTATTTTATCTACTTCATCATGGGGGGAGCATTATGACTGAAAACGACCAGACACAGTACCAGACGATCACCATCATGACTGTAGATGGGGCCACGATTCAAGGGAAGGTCTATATTCCTGTCGATGGGCGAATGTCGGATTTGTTTACCAAGAGTGAGTCCCCGTTTCTGGTCATGGTAAATGCCGTTTCCCGGGATGTGCAGGACAAAACGCTGTTCATCAACAAGAAACACATTATATGGGCGGAGCCCGAGGAGGTTTAGCTGCAACTTGGGAAGCCTGGCGTCCGGCGAGGGCCTTGAAAGCTATCTCAGAAAACTTCGTTTTTTAAGATAACTTTCAAAGGTGTTCCAGGAAGGTCGTCAGGGCGACCACTTCATCCTGCCCGGCCAGTTTTCGGCGAATCTCGATAATATCGGATAACGCCGCCTTATCAAGCAGGAGGTGCTCCTTGCGGGTTCCGGACTGGTTGATATCAATAGCTGGCCACAAACGCTGCTCGGCGCATTTACGGCGGAGCACCAGGTCCAGATTGCCTGTCCCCTTGAATTCCTGGTAAATAATATCATCCATGCGACTGCCGGTATCCACGAGGATGGTGGCGATCACCGTGAGCGAACCGCCGTTTTCAATGTTGCGGGCAGCACCGAAGATGCGCCGCGGAATTTCAAGGGCGTTGGCTGCCAGGCCTCCGCTCATGGTTCGTCCATGGCTCCTGGTTTCGATATTGAATGCCCGGGACATCCGGGTCAAAGAGTCGATGAGAACGACCGCGTCCCGGCCGGTTTCCGCCACCCGGATGGCGGTGTTCATGGCAATGCGCGTGATACGCATATGCTGGGAGACACTCTGATCGGAAGAAGAAAAAAGGACGCGGGCCTCTTTAAGGCCGCGTTTGAAATCAGTCACCTCTTCGGGACGCTCATCCACCAGGAGAATGAAAACAACCGCATCCGGGTGATTGGCGATGACGGCGGAGGCAATGTGCTTCAGCAGGGTGGTTTTACCCGATTTGGGGGGTGATATAATTAATCCCCGCTGGCCGCGTCCCATGGGGACGACCAGGTCCAGCGCTTTGCCGGTGATATCCTGAGTATCTTTGGCCAGCTGAAACCTTTCCAGGGGGTCGATACTGGTTTGGGCGTGCAGTGATTCAAGGCGGTCAAAAGCCACTGGGGTCAATCCACAGATGGTGTCTACCTGGGCCAGTTTGAGATTGCGGTTTTTCCCATCACCGGGAACACCGTTACCCTCGATATACCCGCCTTCAGGCAGATTGAATTTCTGAATTAGCGGTGCGGGCACGAATGTATCAATAGGATTGGGTTGAAAGTTTTTGTCAATGGATCGCAGGAAACCAAACCCCCGGTCCAGAATCTCAAGATGGCCCTCTACTGGTTCCAGTGGTCAACTCCTTAAAAGTGTAAAAGCGGTTGTATTTCAATCAAATAACGCGCTTCATCGATTTGATGATACGGGCCTTTACAGGAAGAATGTCGAATGGATGCGATATGAGCCGGAATAGGGTCCCTCTTTACCGGCTGGAGTTAGGACTTACGTTTATGCCTGACAAAACAAGTATAACAAATTCCCTCAGTCGGGTATACAACTGTTTTAAATTTTATACACCTTTACCTCAATAGGATCAGATATGGTCATTTTCATAGCCATACTCACCATTACCGTTTTGTTCGGACCCAGTCTGTGGGCGGCCAGGGTTATGCGGCGCCATAATCGCGATGAATACTTTTCGGGTAACGGATTCGAGCTGGCACGCCTGCTCCTGGCCGATACCGGCATTGAAACCGTAGAGGTCCAGGAGACACTCATCGGGGACCACTATGATCCTGAGAAGAAAATGATCGGACTGACAGAGCGTCACTGCAGCCGGCGGACGCTTACCGCCGTGGTGGTGGCGGCCCACGAGGTCGGGCATGCTATCCAGGATCAGACCGGGTTTACACCGCTCAAGGCCCGTACCCGCATGATCAGGTCGGCCGCCCGTATGGAAAAAATCGGTGCGGGTATCATCATGGTGGTGCCGGTGCTCACCGTGATTACCAGGGTGCCGGCTGCGGGCCTTTTGATGTTCCTGGGCGGCCTGGCCACCCTTTGTATCCCGGTTCTGATCCATTTTTTGACCCTGCCCACCGAGTTCGATGCCAGCTTTAAGCGTGCCTTGCCCCTGCTGGCTTCAGGAAAGTATATTCCCGATGAGGACCTGCCCGCTGCCCGCCGAATCCTGCTGGCCTGTGCCTTGACCTATGTGGCCAATGCCCTGGTGGGGCTGTTGAACGTATACCGGTGGTTTCGAATCCTGCGCAGATAATCGTTGGAAGCCGTTTCAAAGAACGGATTTTGGTTCAAAATTCAGTCTTTGCTCTTCGAGCCAGGCCCGACAAGCAAGGCGGCCACGCGGTGCCCCGCGCTGCGGGACTTCCCGCTTTATCTATTCCTCGACGGTGGGTCGTAACCCGTAGGAATACTGATGTATTTCGAGGGATTGAACCGAACGCCCAACAAAGTTTATCTGCCATAGCTTAAGCGTAGGCTGAAGTTTGGGCCAATCAGGCTTCGCCCGACATGCAGATTTTTTTGAGACAGCTGCTAGTCTTCTAAATCAACTTCCATGAAATTAAACCAGAACCCGCTTTTAGAGGCGTAGTCCAGTTCTATTTGAACAGCCTCCACGTGGCGTTCTTCAATTTCCAGGAATTTTTTGAAGACGGCCTGAATTGCACCGCTCGTTTGCGCCACGGCCTGGCGGTAAAAATCGCTGGTCTCCACCTCGATTGAGAGTGCGCTGTTGAGCAGGCGCTTGATATTGCCCAGCATTTGCTCGGGAATGCGGTCGGTCAGGCTAGATACATGGCTGGCTATCCGGTCCTTGGCGGGAATGGCCGATTGCAGGCGGCTCATGTCGATCGTGTCCCCGGATTTAAGGGCCTCCAGGCTGTATTCGAGAAAATCCACGTGGGATTGCTCGTCCTCCCCGAGGGCCCTGAACAGGTCCTTTCCGCGCTGGTCGTCCACTTTGTCCACGGCGTCAAAATACATGTCCCGGATGCGGTTTTCGTATTCCAGGGCATCGATGAAGATTTGTTCTGAGCGCATATGTCCTCCCATGAGTTTAGGCTATCAGGCGGAGCCTAAAGGGCTATGCCCTATAAAAAGGTCTTTTAAGATGGGCTCTATATTTCATAATATATATCCGCGCGGATTCTCCCGCAATGACTCTTTGCGTTTTGTGAGGTCGCCTGGCCCTCTTGAAAGTTGGGATGGAATCTCCGGGTTGGAGCTTGCCAACGGGTGCCGAGTGCCTAAATTGAACTAATGCTGAAGAAATTTCAGTTTTAGGTTTTCTCCCGACTTGATTATGAACGGTAGCGCAGCGAATTGCAATTTTCGAAACTTCAATCACTTGTCCCCTGCGGCAAATTGGGTAGCCGGCAATTTACGGGACAGCCAAACCTCGGCCGCCGGGCCAGGCGGGTTAAAAATCCCGCAGCAATGTTTTGAAAGGAAACGCCGGCCTGCTTATGGATAAGAATGCAGCTCCAGTCTCGCCGTACGCAATTAGAAATGTACGCCTGTTTATCGCTTTCAAGGTTTTTTTCAACGCCCGGTTTTATTACCCGGTATTTACCATTATGTTCCTGGACTTCGGATTGACCATGGCCCAGTTCGCCCTTTTGAATGCCATCTGGGCGGCGACCATTGTGCTTGCGGAAGTACCGTCCGGGGCCCTGGCCGATATTCTGGGGCGGCGTAAGTTGATGGTCTGGGCCGGTGCGGTTATGGTCGTAGAGATTCTCCTGCTGTGTGTGGTGCCCCGGGGGAATCCGGGTCTGCTCTTCGGTGTGTTTGTCCTGAACAGGGTTTTAAGCGGGCTGGCGGAAGCCTCCGCCAGCGGCGCGGACGAAGCCATTGCCTACGATGCGCTCAAATCAGTCGGCCTGCAGGCCCAATGGGGCCGGGTCTTGGCCATGTCGATTCGCCTGCAGTCGATCGGCTTCATTGTGGCCATGACCCTGGGGGCCGTCGTTTATGATCCGGCGTTCATGCAAAAAGCGGCTGATTGGCTGGGGCTCCAGGTCATGTTTACCCGCGATACCACTTTGCGCCTGCCGCTCTACCTTACCTTGGGCATGGCGGTCCTGGCACTGGCGGCCGCGCTGCGGATGGTGGAGTACCCCAATGGCCTGCAAACTGGTGATGACCCCCCCTATGGGACCAGCGCCCCATCGGCCCGCGATGCCTTTGCCATGACGCTGCGCGCCGGGCGGTGGATTCTGGATACGCCTTTTGCGCTGGTCATCATCTGTTCCGGCTTTCTATTTGACAGCATTGCCCGCATGGTGATTACCCTCTCCAGCCAGTATTACCGGGTGATCCAGGTGCCGGAGGCCGTTTTCGGCTTGATCGGATCCGGCATCGCAGTCCTCGGCCTCATCATCCCGCGCATTGCGCAGCGGATGACGGAACGCAACAGTCCCCGTTACAATCTGCTCGTTCTGGCCGGTGTCAATCTCACCGGCCTGGTGGGCATGGCCTTTTTTATACCGCTGGCCGGATTGGTACCGGCCATCATCCTGTTCAGCGGCATGTACATGACGGGGTTTTTCGTCAGCCACTACCTGAACCACATCACGGATTCGGCCCAGCGGGCCACGGTGCTGAGTTTCAAAGGACTGTCCTACAACCTTTCCTACGGGCTGATCGGCCTGCTTTATTCCCTGCTGGTGGCCTGGACAAGGCCCGGCATTGTAAAAAACTTTCCTGATCAATCGGCTTTTCAGGTTGAGAACCTGACCTTCATGGCGACGTTTGACTGGTTCCCAGGGGCCTTCATCGGCGGGTTCGGTATCTTGTGCCTGTTCGCCGCCCGGCAATTGCGCGGGCTGGATGTGCATCGCAAGCCGCTGGACGCCCAGGCAGGTGATCATACTTGAGATTCCGGGCTCTGGATCCGCCGCCGCCCCGGCTTGCGTTATTCCAGTTATGCCCTATAATGGTGTTAACTTGCCCGGTTATCCTGCTAAATGACGGTGACAGGTTTACCTTTGCCTGCCCGCCGTTGAGGCTGCGGGCGGATAACCGGACTCCGCATACGGCCGCTCAGCGGTCGCTACGGTCAGGCTGACGAATGAAACAATGGCTCCAAGACCTGTTATACTGTGAATTTCCGCGCCAGACGGACAACGAGGTGCTTGTCCGCATCCTGATGTACAATGTTTTCCTGCTGGTTTTTCTGGTTACTGCAATTTCTTTTGCCATCTTCCATGCCGCCCGGGGGGCCTATCTCATGGGCCTCATCCTGCTCGCCGGCTCGGCGCTGTTGATCGGCGTCCGCGAGTATATCCGCATTACCAAGAACCACCAGCGTGGGTTCAAGGTGGCGGTCTTTTTTACCCTGCCGGTGTTTTTGATCAATTTCATCACGGGGGGCATTCAAAATTGCGGCCCCCTCTGGCACTACTGTTATCCCATGGTGGCGCTTCTCCTGGTTGGCCCCCTGTGGGGCTCGCTGGCCGCCTTAGCCTTGATCGGCGGGTCCATGCTTCTGCTGGTGCCGCCGCTTAAAGCCCTCATGCTGACCAGCTATACACCGGAGTTCCTGTTGCGCTTTTTCTTTTCATATATGATCGTCTACTTTCTGACTTTCACCTACGAACTTCAGAAAAGGCGCGCCCGTGCCCGGCTGAAAATCCTCAGCGGCTTGCTGCCCATTTGCGCCAGCTGTAAAAAGATCAGGGATGACAAAGGATACTGGAACCAGATCGAGGCCTATATTGCCGAACATTCCAAAGCTGAGTTCAGCCACAGCATCTGTCCGGAATGCTCACAGAAGCTCTACCCGGAATATGAATTGAAGGTTCAAATGCCCCCCCCGCCCCCCGCGGCCTGACCGGCTGGCGGCACCTTTTTTCCTTGCAATATTTTTGAAACTTCAGCAGAGTAAAGCCCGTGCTGGTGCTGGTTGCACCGCGCGGGTCTTCATTTCAAATTACATTCACCGGAATGCATAAAAAGGATGGGCAGGGTATGAAAAAATGGCGATGTGGTGTTTGCGGATATGTACATGAAGGCGATGAGCCGCCGGTCACGTGCCCGGTTTGCGGAGCTGATAAGAGCCTGTTTGAGGAGATTATTGAAAAGCCGCCGGCCGGTGATGACGCCGCCACAAAAGACAAGTCGGAAGAGACCACGCCGCCACCCGATACCCGGGGCGTGGATCTGGGACCCGCACCAACCACGCCATTGGGCCGGGTGCTGCACTTTCTGCTTGATCAGATGTTGAAACACCATGCTCACCCCATATCGGTCCACTTCCCGAACGGGGTCCTGCCGGTAGCCTTTATTTTTACGATTCTCGCTGTGCTGCTCGAGTCCCGCACTCTGGAGATGGCGGCTTACTGCAACCTGGTATTCGTAGTGCTGGCGTTGCCCCTGGTTCTTTTTTCCGGGTACGTGGAGTGGCAAAAACGCTACATGGGGCTGCGCAGCCGGCAATTTATGGTCAAGATCGGCTGTGCGGTGGCTGTCAGTGTATTGTCCCTTGTGGTGGTGGTTCTGGTGGACCGTGAACCCCGATGTCCTCCAGGTGCCGTCCTCCGGCCGCACGATGTTCATGCTGGCCAATCTCCTGGCTCTCGGAGCTGCGGTTGTGGCGGGCTTGATCGGCGGGAAACTCGTTTTCAAGGATTGAGCTTGATCTATAAAACGCCCCGTGATCGGATTTCAGCGCGGGATCGCAGCGTTCAGCCCCGCAACACTAGAACCTATCTCAAAAAACGGATTTTGGTTCAAAATGACGCGAAGCTAATGCCTAACGTGGTGCAAGGCGGCCGCGAGGTTCAACCCGGAGGAATACTCGAGTATTTCGAGGACTTGAACCGAGCGCCCAACGCCGAGTTTGGGCCAAAAGACTGTTTTGAGATGGGTTCTATTCAGGTCCTCCGGTTTGAACTCACCGGTCCGTCTCGCGTGTCTGGCGACGCGCACAGGCAAATCCTGGTCGCCTAGTATCCGCCTCTTAAATTACTGGCTGGGCGACTTGGAGCTGATCAGTTTGCAGGTTTTACTTTCCGGTGCGAACAGCAGGAACCCGGCAAATACAATAAAGGGCAGCGCGAAAAACAGCCCAATAATGGGCACCATCACCGCACCGATAAACGCCAACAGCAGGCTGAAAACCAGGAAGACCAGACCCAGTACCCGGCTGGATACTTTTATAGTGCCGGGATCCTTTTAGAATTTTCGCTTTGTATTCAGTCCCGATATTTTCAATGACACCTTTCAATCTGTCGTTCATATTGGCTCTCTCCTCTATTCACCGCATGACATCCGCGGCAAACGGTATTCACATGCGTCACGCAGCTGCCGGTGTGGTTATATCAATCGCTGATATTTAGATTGCCCGCATAGCGTTCAACGGTTGTAACTTCAACACAGGACTCCGTCTCGGTTTCTAAACCGGCATCGGGTTGCAAGCCGACCGGACAGTAATAGGCTTCCCCGGAATCGGCGGTGATACGTTTTAAAGTTTCATTGGATCCTCTCATGTTACCTTCCATTCGACCGAGGCTCTAACATTTCCGGGCGCAACGGTCTCAGTCGCGTTTCCTTTGCTGCCCTTTGAATAGTCTTTTTAACCTGGAGAAAAATTAGGAATGATAACGGTCAGTGCAATACGAGATGACTAAGAGCGAGATGAGGGGCAAAACCTGTCAATCTTGGACATTGATCCCAATGGCGTCAGTTGCCGAACAAAGGACCGTCCGGGCCCAGGTGGCAGGAGTAGCAACCAAATCCCCTGCGGGTAATGATGCTGAAGGGTTTCAGGCCCAAAGCATCCGAAATCTCGGGCACGAGCTGGTTAAGTTTGAGGCGGGTGGCCTGGGGGTGTTTCTGAAATTCCGGCCCCAGCAGGAAGTCCCCGCTGAGTCTTGGCAAGTGGGATGTGGGCATGGCAAAAATACCGATCCGGGCGCCCTGGCCGTGGCACAGGCTGCAATTGACCTGAGCATAACGCTCCGGCCGCCAGCCCTTGAAAATTTCGGCTGCCCGCGGCAGTACCTCTTTACCCATGTGCGCCTTGCGCTGCTCGAACGACATCTCCGGCCAGGTCAGGCGTTTGCCATTGGCTCCCGGCGGCCCGATTCGCTTTGGGTAGCAGGCGGGACACATCACGGCAACAATAAGGACGATAACAAGCAGTACCGATGCTTTCATTTTGTGAACACCTTTGCGTGGTTGCCTACCGACGGCGATGCAGACCGTTGGATCCAGCCGGGCGTTTAATCCGTTGGTAACTCGCAAACCGGACTGATGCGCGGGGTAAACCGGACCGGGCCGTCTGTAATGGGGCGTCCAATACTGCCGGCAATGGCCTTGAGCATGCCGTAAAATACCCACTCATGAAATGGATAGAGCCCATACCAGTATGAAATACCGAGCAGACCGCGGGGTAAAAACCGTGAAAGCAGGCGCAATTCGGTTCGGCCCCCTCCGGATGTGGTCACCTTGATATCCAGCAAGGCCTCCCCGGGCGTTTTCATTTCAGCCAACAGCGTGAGGCGCTGATTGGGGACAATTTCCAGGACCCGCCAGAAGTCGAGCGCATCACCGGCCGTCAGCTTTTCAGGGTTGCGCCGGCCGCGCCGTAAACCGACACCGCCGGCCAGACGGTCGAACAGCCCCCGCAGCTGCCATAGGTAATCAGCATGATACCATCCCGTGCGGCCGCCGATCTTTTGAATAGGGTGCCAGACCTGCTCGGCAGTGGCATCCAGTTCGACCCGGTAGCCACACTGCAAAATGGTGCCCCCGGCCCAATCCGCATCCCCGCAGCGCGCCCATTCCGGTGCCGCCATGTCGCCCGCATCCATCCAGCAGGTGTCCACCCGCTCCTGGGCCAGCCGCTCCAGGGCCAGTCGAATCGCCTCCGCACAGGTAAGCAGCTTCTGAGGGATCAAGTCTTGAATTCGGTTTTCGGTGCACACGGCCTCGGTGGTCAACCCCTCGGCCAAAGGCATGGCAATCGCCGCCGGTACCGGGGTAACAAAGTGAATCCAGTAAGCGCTTAGTTTGGGGGTCAGGACCGGCACCGGGAATATCAGACGTCGCCGCAGGCCGGCTTCCCGGGCATAGAGGTGGAGTAAATCCTGATAGGTCATGATTTCAGGGCCGCCGACATCGAACGTCTTGCCAGTGGTCGCCGGTTGTTCGAGACAGCCGACCAGGTACCCAAGGACATTGCGGATGGCAATGGGCTGATTGCGCGAACGCAGCCAGCGCGGTGTAATCATGACCGGCAGGCGATCAACCAGGTAACGTAGAATCTCGAATGAGGCACTGCCCGACCCCAGTATCACCGGCGTGCGCAGGTGGGTGGTCGGCACCGGTCCTTCCTGCAGTATATCCCCCACCTCCAGACGGGAACGCATATGCTTGCTGGCCGGCTCCTGGCTTTCCGCCAACCCGCCCAGGTAGATAATGCGCGCCAGACCAGCGTCCGCAGCTGCGGACGACATGTTGCGGGCGGATTGCCGGTCGACTTCAGCAAACTTCCCTTTCCCGGACAGCATGGAGTGCACGAGATAATAAGCCGTCCGGCAGCCTTGGGCAGCCCGGGTCAGGGCCGCCAGATCCATGACATCGCCGGCCACGAGTTCGACACCGGGATTTCCCGCCCAGTTGCGCCCGGCCAGCTTTTCCAACGACCGCCCCATGGCCCGTACCCGGTAACCGGCATTGAGCAATTTGGGAACCAGGCGTCCACCAACATACCCGGTGGCGCCGACCACCAGGACGGGGTCTACCATTTGTGGGCTGGCCGACTTGACGGCGGTTGGATCGGGCGTCATGTTAAAAACTGCTCCTGAGTTTTAAATCCAGCGGGTGGGGGTTCAGGTAAGTCTGCTGTTTCAGGTATGGTTGGTCGTATTTCCGGACGTAATGGTTGGCCAGGGTCATGGGGACGACCAGGGGCACATCTTCTCGCCGGTAGGCATCGATAACGGCAAGCATCTCCTGTTTCTCATCAGCCGTAAGTTGCTTTTTGAAGTATCCCAGAACGTGTTGCAGGACGTTGCAGTTCTTTTTGATGGTCGCCTTGAGCCGCAGACTCTCCAGCAGCAAAGACTCATAGTGGGCGTAGAGCTGAGGCAGCGGCATGGATTTCCCGGCCGCTACCAGTTTGCCCATCTCACGGTAGTGCTTGGGGCTGTGGGACATGATGAGCAGTTTCTGTCCGGTATGAAACGCTACCAGGCGCCCGACGGTTTTGCGCTGGGCAAGTACTTCCCGCCAGCGTCGCAGGGTGAATATCTGCTCGATAAAATTGGCCCGCAGCCCGGGATCGTGGAGCATGCCGTCGTCTATGACGGGCAGGCTGGGAAAGCGGTCCATGAACATTTTTGCGAATATGCCGACCCCATTGTAAAAGATCTGCTCGCGGGTAGCAAAGACCTTCAGCTTGCGCATACCGCTGCTGGGGGACTTGGTTTTGAAGATATACCCGCACAGATTTTCACCGGCCAGTTTTTGCAAACGCTTTTTGGCCCAGCGCTGCATCTGCACCGTTTTGTCTTCACCGGTCTTGGTCGTCACCAGCCGGGGGGCGGCCGGATCCCCGGCCAGGTGCATGGTCTCGCGCGGGATCCCCAGGCCGCACTCGGATTCGGGACAGACCGGCACAAAATCGATGTGCTGTCCCAGGGTGTGGACGATGAAACGATCGAGCTTGTGGCCGCCGTTCCAGCGGACCGGGTTGCCCACCAAACAGCTGGCGATGCCCAACTTGATCTTTTCCATCATGCCCTCCTGGTAATCGTTTGCAAGGCTTCTAATGTTATAGTTGTCGGCGTGTGATCCACGTGAAGCAACGGCACCAGCCTTTCCCGAATATATCACGTTTCATGTTGATTTGCATTTTGTTACAATTTTTCTCTCGACGAACGGGAAAGACCGGTGTAGTAGTCGCCTTAACTTAAACTCTCAAACAAACCTAAATACTCGGAGAGCTCATGACAACCCGACGCCTCATGCGGACCGCCTTTCTTATCGTCCTTGTCACCGCTCTGGCAGCCCCTCCCCTTCAGGCCGCAGAACAGGCCGAGACATCCGGCCAACAGCCGGCGCGGGCCCGCTACGCCCTGTCCTACACGCCCCTGTACCAGGTGAAAGCCGACCTGGACAGCGGCGGCAGTTTCGATGTCCAGCGCCATTTCCTCCGCTTCAATGCAAATCACATGATGAATCGACATTGGATGGTGGGTCTGGGCCTGCGGTTCGATTACGAAAAATGGGATTTTTCCGAGGTGCGGGCATTGGCGGGCATTGACCTATGGGACGAGATATACCGGCCGGGCTTAAGCGTTCCTGTTTTCTACATGCCCGGCAACCAGTGGCGTTTCGGGCTTATCCCTTCGGTCGAGATTGCCGGTGCCACCGGTGCTGAGCCCGGTGAAGCCCTGTCATACGGTACCGCGCTGATGGCAGCCTATTCCTTAAATTCCAACCTGACGCTGGGACTCGGTGCCGGTGTGTTCGAGCGCCTGGGTCAGACCGAAGGGTACCTGTTCCCGGTGGTCGACTGGCGGATCAACGATCAACTGCAGCTCACCAACCCATTTGAAGCCGGTCCAGTCGGCCCGGCAGGCCTGGAGTTGACCTACCGCCCCAATAAAAAGTGGGAAATGGGAATTGGCGGCGCCTACCGCTCTTATCGCTTCCGCCTGGATGACAGCAGCACTGTGGCCGACGGCATCGGCCAGGTGGATTTCTGGGCGCCCTTTGCCAGGGTGGGTCGCCGGATAGGCAAACACCTGCTCCTGGAACTCAACGGCGGTGCCACCTTGGACGGCAAGATCATCATCGAGGACCGTAATGCGCGCCATATCGGCGAAACAGGCTATGATACGGCCCCGTTTTTCGGCCTGACCCTGCAGGCCAAATTCTGATCCCCGGCATCCATGACTTTATGGGGCCAGTTCATCATTTCCAGCGGGTCGATCAGGGCCACCTGATCGGGATCGCGCATGCAGTTCCAGACAAAGGGGTTGTAAACCAAATCGGGAGAGGGCCGGCCGAACGAAAGGTGTAAATGGGGCCATATCTTTGCTTTGGATTTGCTGGTGTCGGCGATAGTGGCAATGATATCGCCTTTGACGACCGCCAGGCCGGGTACAATATGTGCCCGGGGCCGGGTATGGGCATACACCGACATGAACGACCCGTCTTGATCCAACCCGGTTTCATGTTCGATAATCACCGCCTGCCCCAGAAAATCGGTAAACAGAGCCCTTACGACCCCGGCGTGCATCACCGGGATGCGGGTACCAGCCCCCAACTGCACGATTTCCCCGGCCGCACTTTGATACAGGCATAAGTCGAGACCCTCATGCGGATAATCACGCAGACCGAAATCCCCCCACCACTTGTCCGGTGAATTGAAGAGCATGCCCGGGCAGAACGCCCAGCACTTGAAATCAGGTGCAATGAGCCCGTTGGCCTCGATGAGCATTTCTGTATATCGTGTCTGCATATAGCCGCTATTCATTGTGAAACCTCAATCCGGACTTGAAGGGCTCACCCCATTTGTGGGCGCCATTCATCATGGACCGGCCCTCACGCGCCTTGACGGTGCCGTCCGCCATGGAAGGCGGCAGGGCACTCCGTAAAAAGATGGTTTTGGATGTAGCCCACCGGTACATCTGATTTCAAACTGCCCTGAGTATAGATCTGAAACATTGGGGAAGCAAGGCCTCCGCTAAGCAACCATGCGCTTGGTCAGGCTGCATTGGCCAGATCGTACAGACCAGGCGCAAAAAACCGTTGATTTTAATACAGTCGCCGATTCGCGGGCCAGGCCCTTGCCTCCAAGTTGACAATCCGGATGGTATTCGCTATTTCAGTTCCTGTAGTCGGCGATGATTAAGGAGCGCCTTCCGATTCCGGCTTAAGACAATCAGCTACCGCTCCTTTCGGCCGGCTGGCACCGTCCCTGATAGAGCAACTCTTTTATTTCCAGATACAGCACAACCCGTTTGTTTTTGAACCAGAAAGGCCAAACCGGATGCGCGGATTCGACAACGCCCGCGAGGAGTGGTTCCAGGATCCGCCCTACAACCTGGTGGATCTGTACGAGGAAGGGCTCGCCAAATTCGGGGACCGGCCCTGCCTCGGGGTGAAAAACAGCCGCACCGGGGAATATGAATGGGTGACCCACGGCCAGATTGCCGCACGGGTGGCCCACCTGCGCGGGGGATTGGCCCAGATCGGGATCGGCAAAGACGATGTGGGCGGCATCATCATGAACAATTCCGTGGAATATCCGATCGTCGCCCACGCCGCCTATAGCCGGGGGGCCTGGTTCATACCGATGTATGAAAAGGAGCTTCTGGCAACCTGGAAATACATCATCCAGGACAGTGGCATGAAAATGGTCTTCGTGGCCGATTCGGCGATCCACGACCAGTTGACCGCTATTAGGGATGAGCTGCCCACTTTGGAAAAGATCGCCGTTATCAAGGGCCGGGGCGATCTCACCCTGTCCGGATTGGAATCCTTGGGAGCGGACCACCCCGTGGCCGCCGTCAAACCCGATCGGGACGATATTGCCGGCCTGATCTATACATCCGGCACCACCGGTGCCCCCAAAGGCGTCTTGCTCAGCCATGGCAACTACAGCGCCATGCTGAAAATCATACGCGACGCCTTTGCACCTCTGGACGAGCACTCTGTTTCCTTTTCCATCTTACCCTGGGGCCATATCTTCGGACAGGTCGGTGAACTCTATCACGGAGCGGTTTGCGGGGGAGGTACCGGCCTGATGGACAGCCTGGAAACCCTGGTGGAAGACATTCAAAAAGTACGCCCAACCGCCCTGGTCGCGGTCCCGCGTGTTTTCAACACTATTTATGCCGGCGTACATGCAAAAATTGAGGCCAAAGGCGGCCTGGCCAAGTTACTCTTCAACCAGGCCAAAGAGGCAGCGGCCCGGAAACGAACCACTGGCCGCGAGGGCCTCAAATTCAAGATTCTGGATAAAATGGTTTTTGCAAAAATCCGGGCCACATTCGGTGGCCGTTTGAAATTGGCGCTGACCGGCGGAGCCGTGATGAACGAGGAAATCAAGCTGTTTTTCGAAGATGTCGGCATCACAACCTACGACTGCTACGGCATGACCGAGTCACCCATCGGGCTGACCTTTAACGGCCCGGTCCATGGCAGTCGTTTGGGGTCGGTGGGCAGACCCGGCAAACATATTCGGATCGAGATCGATAAAACCTACACTGGCGCGGACAGCCGGGATGGCGAAATTGTCGCCTACGGACCGAATATCATGCAGGGGTACCACAACAAACCGGAACAGACCGCGGCGGTGATGACGGCCGACGGCGGTTTTCGCACGGGTGACCGCGGTTGGCTGGATGAGGAGGGCTTCCTCCATATCACGGGTCGTTTCAAGGAAGCATACAAGCTTACGAATGGTAAATATGTTCATCCCGCCGCCGTTGAAGAAGATATGAAGCTGAACCGTTTTGTGGCCGGCGCCCTTTTATACGGAGCCGGCCGGGATTATAACGTCGCCCTGGTGGTCCCGGACATGGCCTTTTTGGAACCCGTAGCCCTGGAGAAAGGTTTGTCTGCCGAAGATCACAGCGCTTTGCTCCAGGCAAAGGTAGTTACCGACTTCCTGGATAGGGAAATAACGATGCACCTGCGTCAGACTTATGGCGGATATGAGATCCCGCAAAAGTTCCTGTATACCGCAGAACCGTTTACACTTGAAAACGGCCTGTTGACGCAAACCCTAAAACTTAAACGCGAAAAAGTTTTGGAAAGATACGGCGCCGCGCTGGAAGCGCTCTATGGTGAGAACCAGATCTGAAAAGGTGCCACCCTGTAGCAGGTTTTGCTTGACAGAACCGACTATTTATTTTAACTGTCTGAAATCACAAAACAAAAAACGAGGAGGCCGGTTATGACGAGAAGAATGGCAGCAGTAATGGCAATGTTATTAGTGGTTTCGCTGTTGATCCCGGGTACGGCAACCGCCAAGGTATTTAAAGTTGGGGTAACCACCATTGTTTCCCATCCTGCCCTGGAGGCGGATCAGAAGGGCTTTGAAAAGGCCCTGCAGGATGCGGGTGTCCAGGTAAAATATGATTACCAGAATGCCCAGGGAGAGATGTCCAATGCCCAGGCCATCGCTCAAAAATTTGCCGCCGACAAGGTCGACCTGGTACACGCCATCGCCACCCCGACGGCCCAGGCCGCCTGCAAGGTAATCAAGAACATCCCCGTTGTCTATTCTTCGGTAACGGACCCGGTCGACGCCGGCCTGGTAAAGACCATGGATGCCGCCGGCGGCAATGTCACCGGGGTTTCTGATGCCTGGCCGATTGAACGCCAGATTGATTTATACACCCAAATTGTCCCTGCTGCCAAAAAATGGGGCACTATCTATAATGCCGGCGACGCCAACTCGGTCCAGAGCATCAACTGGACACGCGCCGCGGTTAAAAAGCACGGCATGGAACTCATCGAAGTCACCATCTCCAATTCGGCCGAGGTCTACACTGCGGCCCAGTCGCTTGTCGGCCGGGTGGATGCGATTTACATTACCTCAGACAACATGGTCGCCTCTGCCCTGGGCTCCGTCACCAAGGTCTGTAACGCCAATCGGATTCCGTTTTTCGTAGGCAATACCGACCAGGTGCCCCTGGGAGCTATTGCGGCGCTGGGCTTCAACTATTTCGAGGTGGGCTATACGGCTGGAAAAAAGGCCGCCATGGTGCTGAAAGGCAAAGACCCCGGAACCATTCCCTCTGGTCTGGCGGAAAATCTGGTCTTGCATCTGAGTGTTAAAAACGCTAAAAAACAGGGCGTTATGGTAAAACAGAGTATAATCAACCGGGCCGACAAGCTGATTAAATAGCCAGAACCCGGATAATTACATGGCAGGGCGGGCAGGATCGGTTTCTACCCGCCCTGTTATATGGAAAACACGACCGTTCCATCTATGATTCTGAGTATACTCCCAATCAGTTTGCAGCAGGGGCTGGCCTATGCCCTGGTTGCCCTGGGTATAGCCCTCGCCTTCCGGGTCCTTGCCTTTCCCGATTTGACTGTAGACGGCAGTTTTCCATTGGGCGGTGCGGTGGCCGCCCGCCTGATCTACGCGGGCGTCGATCCCACGCTGGCCGTGATCGCCGCCGTGATGGCCGGTTTTCTGGCAGGCGCGCTGACCGGCCTGCTCAATACACGCCTGAAAATCAACAGCCTGTTGGCCGGCATCCTCATGATGACCATTCTGTATTCGGTCAACTTGCGTATCATGGGGCGGGCCAACATACAGTTGCTGGATCGACCCACCATATTTACCTTTATGGAAAATATGGACGTGGTGCGTTATGTCCCGGTGATCATCTTCTTCCTACTGGTAACCCTGGTGGTCAAAGTCCTCCTGGATCTTTTCCTGCACACGGAATACGGCATGGCTTTGCGCGCCACCGGCAACAATGAAGACATGATCCGTTCGCTGGGTGTCAATACGGATAACGCCACCGTTTTCGGTCTCGGGCTTTCCAACGCCCTGGTCGCGCTGTCCGGGGCCCTGATTGCCCAGGACCAGGGCTTTTCAGACGTGGGCATGGGCATCGGGATGATCGTAGCCGGCCTGGCCTCGATCATCATCGGCGAAGCCATGCTTAAACCCAAAACAGTATTTCGACTCACCTTGGCCGCCGTCATCGGCTCGCTGCTTTACCGGTTTATTATATCCCTGGGTCTGCGTCTGGGGCTGGCCCCGACAGACCTGAAAATGGCCACCGGCTTTATGGTCATCATCGCATTGGGAATCCCGGCCTTTAAAAAGAGCCGGGAGGGAAAAATCCACCTTAGAGGGGTATGACCGTGACCGCCAACATGCTGTCCTTAAAGGGCGTTGTCAAAATATTCAATGCGGGCACCCAGGACGAAAAACGCGCCCTGGACGGCGTTGATCTGGACGTGTCCGCCGGTGATTTTATCACGATCATCGGCTCCAACGGGGCCGGAAAATCCACGCTCCTGAACGTCATCGCCGGTACCCACACACCCGATGAAGGCCAGGTCGTCATCGACGACACCGACCTGACCCGGGCGCCGGACTACAGGATGGCCAGCTACATCTCCCGTGTTTTCCAGAGTCCGACCATGGGCACCGCCGGGGATATGACCATCGAGGAGAACCTGTGCATGGCCGAGCTGAGGGGCCGGACCCGGGGTTTGAAATGGGGCGTAACCCGCCAACGCCGCCGGCATTACCGCGAAATCCTGAAAGTGCTGGACCTCGGGCTTGAAGACCGGCTCAAACAATCCGTGGGATTGCTATCCGGAGGACAACGCCAATCCCTGACCCTGCTGATGGCCACCCTGACCCTCCCTAAGTTGCTTCTGCTGGACGAACATACCGCGGCCCTGGATCCACGCACTGCTGAAAAAGTGATAACCCTGACCAACCAGATGGTTGCCGAAAATAAGATCACGACCTTGATGGTGACCCACAACATGAGCCAGGCCCTGCAATACGGCAACCGGATGATCATGCTCCACCAGGGCGGCATCCAGCTGGATGTCCGGGGGGCCGAAAAGCAAAAACTGACCATCCAGGAGGTCATCAACCAGTTCGGCACTACTTTGAAAGATGAAACGCTCTTGGCCTGTCGCCCGGAGATACCTTAGAAGCGGTCTTAAAACCTCCCCTCGAACTCAATCTCTGTGTTGGGCGCGTAGTTCAAATCCTCGAAATACTGTAAGTATTCCTCCGGTTTGAACTACGCACCGGCCTTGACCTTGAGCCCGATTGAAGCTTTTAAAACCGCTTCTATTATCAGTTTTTTATATCAAGCACTTGTTCAGTCAAACTTGGTAAACGTTACCGTGGGTACCTGCCAGGCAATGGTCACCCTGGGAATTCAGGTATTTGAATTCTGTTACCTAAATTTTTCGACAATTCTGTCTCTGTTATGTTTTTTGATTTTACCTAAAGATAGGTGCATTACTTACAACGGAGAGAAAAACCCATGATCCCCTGCCAGCGACACCTGTTTGAGTTGCCTGATGACGTGGCGTATTTCAACTGTGCCTACACCGCTCCGCTCCTGCTTGCAGCGGCGGCCACCGGGCCATCGATGATAAAAACACCCCCTGGTGTATTACCCCCGGCGACTTCTTTGAAACCGGCGAGGAGAACCGGACCCTGTTCGGTCAACTGGTGGATGGCAGCCCGGACCAGGTAGCGATTATCCCGGCCGTTTCCTACGGCATATCCCTGGCCGCTAAAAACTTGCCGGTGAAGCCAGGACAATCTATCCTTGTGCTGCAAGATCAATTTCCCTCCAATGTCTATCCCTGGCACCAACTGGCCGCGGAAAAAGGGGCCGCCATCGTCACCGTCTCCCGGCCGGCAGACCAGAATTGGACTGCCGCTGTCCTGGCGGCTCTTGATGAGAAAGTCGCCATTACCGCATTGCCAAATTGCCACTGGACCGACGGCACCGTATTGGACCTGGTCCGCATCGGGGAAAAATGCCGGGCCTCCGGCAGCGCCCTGGTGATCGATGCGATTCAGTCCCTGGGTGCCCTGCCCTTTTCCGTACGGGACGTGCAGCCTGATTTCCTGGCTACCGGCGCCCACAAGTGGCTGCTGGGCGCCTATGGTTACGGGTTCTGCTCTGTGGACGCAAAGTGGCTGGATGGACGCCCGCTGGAAGAAAACTGGCTGAACCGGGAAGCGTCTGAAGATTTTTCCCGCCTGGTGGACTACCGCAATGGCTACCAGCCCGGCGCCCGCCGGTTTGACATGGGCGGCGGCAGCAGCTTTTTCCTGGCCCCGGTGGTGAAAGCCGCCCTGACCCAGATCCTGGCCTGGGGTGTGGCCGACATCGCCGCAACCTTGCAGACCACGACCAGCCAAATTGCAGACCGCACTATAGATCTCGGATTTCAGGTAGCCCCGCAGAAGATGCGGGCGCCGCACATGCTCGGCCTGTACATGCCCGCGGGACTGCCCAGCGACCTGCCCGCCCGCTTTGCCGCCCAAAAAGTGTATACCAGTGTCCGCGGAGATGCCATCCGCGTCGCCCCGCACTTATACAACACACCTGCAGATATCGACCGGCTGTTTGCCGTCCTTGAGGCGGCCATGGCGTAGACCTGTATCTCCCTTAAACCTGAAATATGGCACCTTGCCGGACAGCGTTTCACTTACTGCCCAATACGCGTTGACAAACCTTCCAGCTTGCCTTAGATTTCAATATCATTTTTCGATATCGAAAATAGATATTAAGTCGGGACGAAAATGAAAGCGAAAATCCTAAAGCGCCTTTACCGCGGGTTCGTCGAGTTGCACATCCTGCACCACGCCACCAAGAAACCGGTTTATGGCGTTTGGATGATGGCGGAGTTGGAATCGCACGGGTATGCGGTGAGCCCGGGGACGCTTTATCCCCTGCTTGGTGATATGACGGCCTCCGGCCTGCTTGAAAAAGCAGAAAAAAACGTGAACGGCAAAATTCGGAAATACTACGCTATCACACCGCTCGGAACGGAAGTCTTCAAGGCCGCCGGACAAAAGGCGGCCGAACTATTTCACGAGATCGAGGAAATCGATACATGATCAGGTATCACGATATCCATCTGGATTATGCCGGCAAGAAAATCTTTTCCGGATTCAGCCTGGAAGTACCCGAAAATGAAAAACTGCTTATTTCCGGTCCCTCGGGCTGCGGCAAGACCTCGCTGTTCAAAATCCTCCTGGGATTCACGCGCATAACCTCCGGCAAGGTTGTATACAACGACGCTGAAGTGAATGCCCGCAACATCAGGAGCGTCCGCCGCAACCTCTTCTATCTCAGCCAGGATATCGATTTCAGGAATGCACCGGTAAACGCTGTGCTGGCTGAAATCTTCAGCTATGAACCAAACCGGGATCTGGTCTCCCTGCCCGCCCACCGGGATCACCTGATGCAGATGCTGGACCTGGGGGGGGACATCCTGAACCAGGACATGCAAAAACTATCCGGGGGCGAAAGGCAGCGGCTGGGCCTGCTGGTCTGTTTTTTGCTCAATCGCCCGGTCTGGCTCCTGGACGAGCCGACGTCATCTCTGGATGCAAAGCTGCGCAGAAAAGTGGTGGATTATGTCATGTCGACAGGCAAAACCGTTCTGATCATTTCGCACGACGACATCTGGCGGCGCAATGAGATCCTGAAAGAAGTGAGGTGGTCCTGATGGGTGCCCGCGATATTGACTTGATGTCCCTGGCCCTGCTCTTTCTGTTCCTCGTGCCGGTCCTGTGGGTGAGCGGCAGATTCAGGCTGGCCCTGAACCGGACGATCCTCTGGGCGACCCTCCGTATGACGATCCAGTTAAGCCTGGTGGGTCTCTACCTGAAGTACCTTTTCAAATTCAACCTGGCCTGGGTCAATGCGCTTTATATCCTGATCATGATTGCGGTGGCGTCTTACACCGTGTTGAAAAGCAGCCGGTTGAAAATCGGCAAACTCTTTGGCCCGGTCTTCGTATCGATCCTGCTCCCGGTAGGCACCGTCTTGCTGTTTATCAATGCGTTCGTCGTTCGGATCGACTACCTCTTCGATGCAAAATACATGATTCCGATCTGCGGGATGCTGCTGGGCAACAGCATGCGTAACAACATTATCGGTTTGAGCAACTTTTATACCGGCTTGAAGGAAAGTGAAAAGACATACCAGTACACGATTGCCCTGGGAGCCACCCGGATGCAGGCGCTCAGCCCGTTTTTGCAAGCCAGCATCATTGCCGCCATTAACCCGATTCTGGCCTCCATGGCGACCATTGGCATCGTTTCCCTCCCGGGCATGATGACCGGGCAGATCCTGGGGGGCTCCATCCCCGTGGTCGCCATTAAGTACCAGATCGTGATCATGCTAGGGATCTTCTCCACCCAGTTCTTCAGCGTCTGCCTATCGCTGCTGTTATCGATCAGGCTGGGATTTGACAGATTCGATGTGCTAAGGAAAGAATTGCTTGTATGAAACCCATTTAGAACCCATCTCAAAAGTGGTTTTTGGTTCAAAATGACGCGAAGCTAATGCCTAACGTGGTGCAAGGCGGCCGTGAATATCAAACCGGAGGTGCCAGCGAAGCCAATGCCTATCGTGGTGAATACAAGTAGTATTTCGAGGATTTGGTGCTCACGCCCAACGCCGAGTTTGGGCCAAAGGGCATTTTTGAGATGGGTTCTAATAGGCGGGATGGACTTCTCCGGCCGGACTCACCTGATACTCCACCCCGTTGATCTCAACAAAGCGGTCATCGTCGAGATCGACCGGCCGCAGGTTCTGGATGATTTCGTCGATATCCCACTCCGTACAGTGAATCATGACCGTAGATTGGGTAATGGCGATAAAAGGCTGCGGAAACGCTTCGATCATGCTGTCATAAGGGCCGCTGAAACCAAAATCGTCTTCCCACCAGAACCAGTGCTTGAACTTGTAAATCATATCCGATCCAACCCCGAATTCACCACTGTCCCAATCCTGGCGGTATATATTTTCACCGTCTTCACGCACGGCGTCTTTGAATATCTCGATACAAGCTTCGTGGTCTAGCTCACCCATAGCATCCTCCGTCGGAAGCGTCTGCAAGTCGATTGCGGGCTGCCCGGAATAAATCGCATCGCTTTTGATTTGAGTATACCTGGGATACGAATTTGTCAATATTTTTGGGTTATTTAGGTGTTTCGGGAAATGTTCTTTACCAGGGAAGGCCACCACCCCGGGAACCAGGGGGGTCCAATCTGCTTCGGCTGGATATTTCCCGAAAATTACCAGGCCCATCGAAAAAGGATCCAGAAGCCCATTTAGAATCCTGATGACAGAAAGCCGGATCCGCCATCGTCTTGAACATTAGAGGTGTGGCTCCGATGGAAGACCAGGCCGTCGGCGAGATTTACGCTCCCCACGGGTGGTGGCCAGTTTGTATAAGTAAAAAAGCAGGCTGATAGACAGCCTGCTATTATTTCTCCGGTACAACCGCATACATAATCCGAAATGAACTCGTGCTGCGGCCAAGAAGTGTTCCGTTGCTCAGCATCAGGTAGCGCTCTTCCAGGGTTTCCCGATCCAGGTCCGAGACGACCTTCAAACCACGTTCTTCGACCCACTCTATCTCCTGCTCTTCCGGGATTCCAAAAACAAAAGGCTCGCCCCGGTACTTCACCCAGAATGATAATCGGCGGGTGTCCGGGTATTTTTTCCAGTTGCCCTGGATTGCCCCGCGGGACATGTAATCAAAAACCACCGAACTGCCCGGTGCGGACTGGTCGCGGATGAACGCCAACGTGGCCTCTACCGCTTCTTTTGAAATGTAATAGGTCACACCTTCCCAGATAAACAAGGTTTTAAGGTTGGGATCATACCCGGCTTTGGCAAGTTCATCCGGTATATTCTGGGTGTTGAAGTCAATCGGCACATAGGTCACGTAATCCGGCAACTCGCCCAGAATCGCTTTCACGCGTCTTTTTTTCTCAGTCACCATCCAGGGCAGCTCGATTTCGAAAAACCGGACATTGGGCATCGCCTTGTGATAGCGGTAGGCCCGGCTGTCGTAACCCGCGCCCAGGTTCACCATCTGTTTTATGCCATTCTGGCCGGCCGCTTCCAGAATCGCGTCCATGTGCTTGGTGCGGGCGTTCACATAATAGCAGATGGTCTGGCGGAAGGTACTGATCACTTCCATCGCTATTTCAAAATCTTTGGAGTAGAGCGAGTAGTGCCAGTAATCCGGGTGGACAATCTGCATGGCCATATAGTCGCCGTTGCGGATCTTTTCATCCGGGTGCATGTGGAAAACCGCCCGGGATGCCGTTACCCCCTCAGCTGTCACGGAAAGCTTATTCTCCTCCACAGCCAGGGCTGTCACCGAAAATACACTCAGTAGCATCATCAAAACAGTCAACCCGGAGCAACCACGGACCGTCTTCTTATGGATGTTGGTTAGCTGCATTGTAAAATCCTCCGTATTCGCTACTATTTGCTTGCATCGTAATATCAAGGGGCTCGGCCGGCTAGCGGGACACACCGGCATAAGCGATGCGCACATAGGGCGTTGGCTTGCCATCCAATTCACCGTCGCTGCGCAGCAGGTACTGACCGGCCAGCTCTTCGCTGCCAAGGTCGGTAATCACCTTGAAGCCGCGACTGTCAAAAAACGAGCTGGTTTGGCGCTTGGGAATGCCGAATTTCCAGGGCTCGCCCGCTGCCCGGGCCCGCAGTTCCCGGAACCGGACCCAACGCATGGTACCGTATTCGCCCCGCACGAATTCGGCGGGAATATAGCTGAAGAGCACTTTGTTTTTTGGGTTCGTACGCTGGGCGATGTAACGCAAGGTAACGTCCACAACCTTCTCATCCATGAATTGGGAGATCCCATCCCAGATGAAGAGGGTCGTACGTTTCTCGTCGTACCCGGCTTTTTTCAGCGTGTTGATAAATTGCCGGCGGCGATAGTCGGTCGCAATGTAGGTGACATTGTCAGGCAGCGTGCCAAGCACTTTTTTGACAGCCTCCTGTTTAGCAGCCGAGGTGGCTGGCAAATCGATTTCAAAAAAGTGGACATCCGGCATTTGGGTGCCCAGGCGATAAGGACGACTGTCAAGCCCGGCGCCGATGTTGACCACCTGCTGCAACCCGTTTCGGCTGAGCTTCTGCACATGGCCATCGATAAGCTTCGTACAGGCATTCACCGTATAGTATCCGGCGGCCCGGAAGAATTTGATCCCATGCTTTGACCGGACATAATCCTTGTGCAGGAATCCAAACGCCCAGAAGTTTGGTTGGAGAAATTTGATGGCCAGGTAGTCGGGGTTGCGGATTTTTTCATCCGGATCCTGGGCGGCAACCGCCCTGTAACCGGCGGTCACTTCGGCATAAAAAGACATCTCGCCGGGTTCCAGCGCCCGGGCAGCCGGTACAGGGGCCAAAACAAGCACCGCCATCAGACCCACTGTTAGGATGAACATCAGAACGGGTCGGAAACAGGTGTTCACTAGCATGGACAGTCCTCCTTTGATTGCGGGTCATCGCTATATGCTACGGGTGATATGTGGCACGCTAATACTGGCAAGGAGTGCCGGCGGTCGCGACAGGGAACATCGATTATCAGGAACATGTGAAAGGCAGGGTCAGTGCCGGCAGTTGCCTTGGATCTAGCGCCCCAAGACACCAACCAACCTTTAGGGCACTATATATACCCATAAGGTAGTTTAGTCAAGGGTGTAGAGACCCATATGGGGGCAGCAGTGGAATATAGAGACTTAAGATGCGGCTGCCCTGGGCGGGTCTGACAACGGCAGATTCCATCTATCAGTTTAATAACGGCAGGTTAGAGGCTGTCCAGGTTTTTTGAGACGCGAATCGAATTACCACCGCGCGTCTTGATGATCACTGTGATCTCCTTGCCTTCCTGGACAACCTTAAAAGAGGTCGCGGTTTTCTGGTAGCGTTTGACTGCTCCGGCCAGGCCCTTGAAAAGCTTGGTCCCGATCTTACAATACAGGCCGGACAGCTCAATGGCGCCACCACCGGACAAACGGGGCGGTTCATTCAACAGGGCCATTTTGAAGGCCCCGAAATCTTCAAACCGATCGAGGGGGTCTTTTTCAATCGCACGCATGATGGCACCATTGATTTCACGCGGCAGGTCGACAATTTCATCCGGCGGCGTCGGCACCGTGTTCACGTGGGCCACGATCATTTCCGTGGGACTGTCGGTTTGGAAAGGGTGCGTCCCGGTGAACATCTCGTAAAAGACCAATCCCAGGGAATAAATATCCGAGCGGTGATCGACGGCCTCGGTGTTGCTGGCATCGAACCTTTCAGGAGCAGTGTATCGTGGTGAAATCATGAATAAGGATGTCTGTTGGGATTCGGAGGTGGAGAGCTTGGCAATCCCGAAATCCATAACTTTGGCGGTGCCCTCCTCGTCCACGCTGATATTTTCGGGCTTGATATCCCGGTGCAGGATGTCCTTCATGTGGGCATAGTGGAAGGCATCCAGGGCCTGGCCGGCAATCAGCCGGGCCTGCTCCATGGGCAGGGGCCCCTCGTTCTCCTCTATAATGCTCTTCAACTCCACACCTTTGACGAAATCCATGACAATGGCGTAATTGCCTTCGTAGGGGAAAAAGTCCATAAACCGGCAGATGTTGGGATGATCCATCTTGGACAGGATGATGGCCTCGTGAAAGAATTTGCGCACGGCGCGTTCGTTCTCGATGACATCCGGGTTGAGCACTTTGATGGCCACCGGTTCCCCATCGGGAGTCATTCCCTTCCAGACAGACCCGAAACCGCCCTTGCCCAGCAGGTTGCTGACATAATAGTTTCCTATCTTGGTTCTCTCTACTTCGGCAGCCGGCTCCTTGCGAACGAAGGTGGCCTGCACGTCGTACACCGGATCGGCGTCATCCAGAAAAATGGTCTCGTCGTCGTCTGCGCCGCCGGCAGGTGCCTCATCTGCGGGACCCTCCGCCCCGGCCAGCATGGCTTCGCTGTCAAAAAAGACCGTCTCGTCATCATCGCTTTCGGCATCGCCCGGTTCGGGTGTTCCTGCCTCGGCCAGCATGGCCTCGCTGTCGAAGAAGACCGTCTCGTCATCGTCGCTTTCGGCATCGCCCGGTGCGGGTGCCGCGTCCTCGGACAGCATGGCCTCGCTATCGAAAAAGACCGTCTCGTCATCGTCGCTTTCGGCATCGCCTGCGGCTGCCTCCGCGTCCACTTCGCGCGCTTCGGTATCATCAAGAAAGACCGTCTCGTCATCATCTCCGTCACCATCTGAGGGGACGGTTCCGCGAAAAACTGTTTCTTCGGCGTCCGGCGGCGCATCGCCGTCGGGTGCAGGGGCCGGCGCGGGTTTGGGCGGCGGCGGTGGCGGTTGGATTTTTTCCAGCTCGAAGATAAAACTGTACTCGTCGAAACTGATCTGGTCCCCATTTTTTAACTGGTATGGTTTTTGGGGTTCGAGTTCGGTTCCATTCAGCCGGGTTTTATTGGTACTGTTCTGGTCTATGATGACATACTCGTCCTCCTGGAACTCGATGGCGGCATGCCGTCCGGATACGGTCGCTTCGGTGAGCACCAGGTTGCTGGCCGGGTGTCGGCCGATTCTAAATACGGACTGGCCCAATGGAAAGTCCTGGCTGTCGGTAATATTTTCAGAATCGATAAGCCGGGCTTTCAGACGGATGGCTGGGGACATGGTTCTCTTCCTGGCTTCTGGTTTGTTTGTAAACGCAACGGGGAGGGGACCGCGGAACCTGGTGGACAATAGCTGTATACTGGAGAAATAAGGTGCCGCCCCTGTCGCCCGATTGACAGTGTGGAGTTAAACGGATCGTAACAAAATGGCCTCAAAATGCAAGTACAAAGGCGGACCCGGGAACGCGATTCTGGGGACGGACGGAGGCCTTTTAGAGGGGTTTCTTGACTCGGACGCCCAAGCCAACTATGATAGCAAATCCGTGCAGGCGGCAGTGCGGCGCGGATCTTACTGACTTTAACCCGAGGTGAAGATTCTCCAATGCCCGGCCCAACCCAGATACCGGCTAAACTGGCCGCTATTCTCGTATACGGTCGACCTGTTCTGGTTTTCGGGGGCATGCTCTGCGCCCTGGCGGTCATGTGGAACCAGAATCCGGTGTTCTATATCCTGGGCGTATCCCTCCTGTTTATCTCGATGTCTTTTGATGTTGTAGACGGCTGGTTCTCGGCCCGCTACCGGCCCAATGCGCCCCTGGCACACCTGGCGGATCGGCTGATGGACAAGCTGGTCTACTCGATAATTTTTCCGGTCATCGCCGCCGGCATGATGTGGCGCCTGGTGGTATTGTCCGCCGACCCGACCCGCGGCCAACTGCTCCATGCGATCTTTGTTCTGCTGCTCTGCGTGGCGGTGCTCATCCGCGACAATTTCGCGGCGTTCATGCGCGGCTTTGCCATTCGCCAGGGCGTCGAGCCGGAAAATAGCGAATATAACCGGATGCGCACCATTGTGGCCGCACCGGTGAGCGCCCTGCTGTATGCCCACGCCTTTTATGTACCGGAGGGCCCGCCTTCCCAGCTCTATTTCTGGATATCCTGGCTGGGCAATATCACGCTGCGGGTTCTCCTGTTCGTCGAGATTCTGTTTCTGGTGATCAACCTGGGATCGATTGCCGGCTATTGTCGGAAATACGGCACAGCCTGTTTGGACGAACTTTGCTTCGGCGACCAGATGCTCCGCCGCAAAATCCTCTCGGTTTTTCCCAATGCCCTGACCGTGATGAATGCCATGATGGGTTTGATTGCGGTTTTCTTCGCTTACCAGGGGCGGTTTCGGGAGTCCTACCTGATGATGATCGGGGCAGCCACTTTCGACAAACTGGATGGCGCCCTGGCCCGTCGGCTGGGGTTGACCGAGCCCCTGCCGGATGAACCGCCGCAACGCAAGATCAACATGGGCAGTCTGATGGATGATCTTGCCGATGCGATCAGTTTCTGTATCGTACCGGCCTGGATTTTCTACATTGCCCTGAGTGAGTATGGCAGCGGGAAATTCGAAGGGCTGCCGCTGGGCTGGATCGCGATATTGTACGCGGGACTGGGTATGCTGCGCCTAGTGTATTTCACCCTGGACAAGACCCCGATTCCGGGGTTTTTCAAGGGCATGCCCACTCCGGCCGCAGCCATGCTGGTGTTGGCCCCGCTGGTGATCTACGACCACGCCCTGGAAATTTCAGCGGCGTCATTCGTATTCTGGGGCTATTTCACAGCGGCCGTCATGGTCTTTGCGGCCCTCATCATGAATGCCTACCCCATCCGCTACCTGCACCTGGGCCGTTCCATGAGCCGCAATCCCTGGTTCGGCCGGGGGAATCTCATCTTGCTTTTGCTGGTGGTCTTCACACCCTTTTTCGGGCATGTCTGCCTGGCGTATATGATTCTGTATGTCTTCTCTCCCCTGGTGACCTGGCGCATCAATCCCGAAGTGGCGGCCCGCGAAACCCGCCCGGATCCGGTCGAGGAAAGTTAATCCAAGCACCAACCGCTGCCCCCATCGCAAAGCCCCAACGAAACAATACATTCGACCGGTTGCTGTAAACCACCGGTCTGCAATGCGACCCATTACGCCCGATTGAACCATCCGGAAGTACGGTTGCAGACTCCGACCAGGGCCAGCATCAGGGGCACTTCGATCAAAACCCCCACCACGGTCGCCAGGGCTGCACCGGAAGAAAGCCCGAACAGCATGACCGCCGTGGCAATGGCCACCTCGAAGTGATTGGACGCGCCGATCAACGCCGCCGGCGCAGCATTTTCATAGGACAGTTTCAATACTTTGGCCAGTACATACCCCAGGCCGAAAATCAAAAGGGTCTGGATTGTCAGCGGGATGGCAATCCACAGGATGGTCAACGGATTGCCTAAAATCACCTCGCCCTTGAAAGAGAACAGGAGCACCAGGGTCGCCAAAAGAGCCGTAATGGTAACCGGGGTCAGGACGTGCAGGAACTTCTCTTTGAACCAGGTTTCACCCTTGGCCTGCAGAATCCAGCGCCGTGAAAAGTACCCGGCCACCAGGGGCAGGGCCACATAAATCGATATGGAAAGCAGCAGGGCCTGCCAAGGCACCGGCAGTCGGCCCACACCCAGCAAAAACCCGCCCAGGACACCATAGAGCACTAGCATGGTCAACGAATTGATGGCCACCATGACCAGGGTCAGGCCGTCGTTGCCCCGGGACAGGTAGCCCCACACCAGGACCATGGCCGTACAAGGGGCGATGCCCAACAGGATACAGCCGGCCAGGTAGCTGCGCCAAAGGGGTACCGACAGCATTTTGATACCATCCTGCAGTACCACCGTGCCGGCGCCGTGTTGCGCGCCCACCGGCAAATCCAGCCCGAAGGGCATCTTGACCAGGTCGACGGCATCGGCACCGATCAAGCCTTTCAATACTACCCCGAGGAAAAAAACACAGATGGCATACATGGTAAAAGGCTTGATACACCAGTTCAGGAAAAGGGTCAGCAGGACCGGCTTGCCGCTTTTTCCGGCGCGGACCACGCTGGCAAAGTCAATCTTGACCATAATGGGGTACATCATGAAAAACAGGCATACCGCGATGGGGATCGAAACGACCGGAGCCCCGTTGACGGTTATGGCCATACCGTCCAGGGCGCGGGCCAGACCGGGCGCAATTTTTCCCAACAGGATACCGCCGATAATGCACAACCCCACCCAGACGGTCAGGTAGCGTTCGAATACACTGGTCATTTTACGTTCATCAGCAACGTCGCTTGTCTCGCTCACAATAGAACTCCTTCTCCATATCGATCAGTGCGGTTGTTTATGCTTGCCTGCGCGGGCAGCAGGCTTCCCCCCGCTGCCGCCGGCAAAGGTCCTCTTTTTCCTCGGAAAGGATCCGGGACAATGCCTTCCGGTCCTTCTCAAGATCCGGGCTTGCTTGCAGTTCACGCTGCAGCCAGTCCAGCATGGGCCGGGCATGCGACGCCGGGGCCCTCAATTGGTAAAAGATCCAGCGGCCGTCTTTACGGCTCTCCACCAATCCGGCCTGCTTCAGAATCCCCATGTGTCGCGATACGGTTGCCCCGCTCACCTGCAACAATTCGGTAATCTGGCAGGCGCACAATTCAGCATGGATCTGCAGGGCGGCGACAACCCTTACACGGTTGCGGTCGGACAGGGCTTTGGTAACATCCAGGAGTGTCTGCAATATCTGCTCCGCTTACATAATTAGCCAAACAGCTAAATGGTAATTAGGAGTCCGGAACCATTATGTCAAGGGGTAAATTGTTAGATTTGAACGAACATATTGCCTGCAGGACAATATTGCAGGTACCATGCGATTGCCTGCGCGGGGCGCAATAAGAGTTTCCAGAAAAAGTAGGTTCTGGTATAGTACCCCGCGACACCCGGCTCACACTGACCGACATTGTCACTTGCGCCCCATCGGGAGACTATCAAGGAGGTCGAAACCGTGCAGATTCGCAGCCTAACACTTATCTTTTTCATCGTTGCGGCCCTAACCGGTAGCGCGTACCCGGTCCAGGCCGACACTTACACGGACACGATCAATCTGTTTAAAAAATCTCCGGAAGTACAGCCCTTCTTTGCGAATGCCTATGGATATGCAATTTTTCCGACGGTCGGCAAAGGCGGTATCGGGATCGGGGGCGCATACGGCAGGGCCGGGTTTATCGCGCTGGCAAGGTGACTGGAACCGTATCCCTGGTGAAGCTGAGTGCCGGTTTCCAGTTTGGCGGCCAGGCATTCAGTGAGGTTATCTTCTTCCAGGACAAACGTGCTTATGATGCGTTCACCGGCGGGAGTTTTGAATTCGATGCCACCGCCTCGGCCGTCGCCATTACCGCCGGAGCCCAGGCCCAGGTGGGTACGGGCGGCAATACGGCCGGTTTGAGCCTGGGGCCGGCTACCGGCCATCAGCAGGCTACCCGGTATACACGGGGAATGGCTGTGTTTGTACACACCATCGGGGGGTTGATGTACGAAGCCGCCCTGGCAGGCCAGAAGTTCCTTTACAAACCCAATCCGTAGCCGGGGCCGGTCAACTTCACGGGGGGTTACAGGCCGGGCATTCCCGGACCCCCGGCGGCAGAGTGGTGCCGCATTGGCTGCACTCGGAGGCCGCCATTTGAATATCGAGCTTCATTTTGGTTTCCGTGAGGATGGTCTCGACTTGCTGCTCGGTCACTTGAATCTTTTCCACAAAGCCCTGAATTTCCTCCCGCTCCGCTTCCGAGAAGGAACCGTCGACCAGGGCCACAAACAACATGTCTTCCAGGTTCATCACCTTGTCTGAAAAGCGTCCCACCGGCATAAGAACATAGCCGCCCCGGGCAACTGCGCCGGCCGCTTCCTTGAGGGTCTTTTTATCCACGGCCAGCCGCTTGCACACCTCTTTGAGGGATGCCTGGGCCATGGCGTTCATTTTTCCATCCGTTTGGGCCACCTTGATGATGTTGGCCAGGTAGTAAACCATCAAATCCGGTGTTATCATGTAGCACTCCTTTTTACGGCGGCCTATATATCCTGATCCGGACTGTGCGTGCAACCGTTCTCAGTTGGCCTTTCCCGCACCTTCGTCCGAGCCCAGGGCGGCCAGCACATCCGGGACCCCGGCCGGCATCCAGGTATAACGAACCCGGATAGCAGGGGGACCACTGACCGCACGGTTTTCCCCCGTTTCAATCACCTTGGCATAGATCTCCACGGGGTTGTCCGCCGCCAACTGGAACCGAATGAGCAAGTTGGTATGCAGCGGCACGACGTCAGCCAGGGCGAGGCAACCACCGTTCAATCCGGTTTTAATCAGTTCGCCTGTCATGGTTGTGGTGCTGATCTCTTTGCCCTCTACCAGATGACAGTCAACCGGGATCGGTCTCTCCAGTTCAACCTCGGCATCACCGTGCTGTTCGTCCACGTGCAGTTCCAGGTCGCCCATTCCGGCAATATAGTAAAGCCGCAGGGGGGTTTGCATGCCCTTGAAGCGAATGTCCAGGGTGCGACCGGCGCGGGCGGTATCACCTGCGGCCGCAAAGGTGGCTTCGCTCACCAGGATCTGACCGGCTACGGTATGGGACTCGATCCGGAAAGCGGTATTGATGGCGCTGCCCACCGCACCGTATTTGGCCCGCTTTTCTGATCCGATGTTGCCCACGACGACGGCACCGGTATGGATACCGATCCCCATACCCAGTTCAGGCCGGCCCCGCTGACGGCTCTGCGCATTCAAGGTATTGAGGGCATTTTGCATATCGACGGCACAGGCAATGGCCCGGGCCTCCTCTCCGCCCCGGACAAGCGGTGCTCCGAAAAATACAAGCATACCGTCACCCTGAATTTCGTCAACCGTCCCCTGGTGGCGGCTCACGATATCAACCATGCGCCCCAGAAAACGATTCAAAATCTCGATCACGACGGCGGGTTCCAGCGTTGCCGAAAGCGCGGTAAACCCTCTCAAGTCCGCCACGAGAAAGGTCACCTGGCGCGTCTCGCCGCCCATGTGGAGGCCCTCCGGGGTAGTGAGCAGTTCCTCCACCACTTCACTGCTGAGGTACCGGCCGAACGTAGTGCGGATTTCATCCCGTTGGCGCAGTCCCTCCAGCTTCTCCCGCTCGGCTTCCACGTAACGGTAGATCAGGATACCCATAATGGCAAAAAAGAGCATCAACACCGGACGCACCATATTCAACAGCAGGCCGCCATACAGGAAAGAGGCCGTGCCCCCGCCGACATAGGCCAGGCCGATTGTGGTCGCAAACACGCTGAAGAAAATCGAGGAAAGGTGCAGGGACAGAAACCACACGGCAAGCATCAACACGGCTTCGATCCCAAGCATGGTACCCGGTGAAATTTCACGGAGAAAGGCGCCGGTCAGGATGCTGTTGATGATATTGGCATGCACCCCGCCCAGGGGAAAGGCCGCATCGCCGGGAATGGTGCCGATGTCCGCGGAACCCGTTGAAAGATCGGAAACGACCAGGATTTTACCCCGCATTTCCTCGCCCCACATCTCCAGTTCTTCCTGGTCGCGGGAAGCCAGCAGGACGTCGGCAATGTTGTAGTGATCCATCCGCTCCCACCGCCCGGCAAAATTCACCCGCATGTTGCCATGCTCATCAATGGGAATGCGAATGTCGGTCGTGCGGCCGCTCCCGGGCAGCCGGGCGGCTTTCAAAAGCAGGTGCTGGCCGGGAACCAGTTCTATTCGATCAGGGGTGACCCCCAGGTAGTCGCAAGCGACCAGCAGGGAAAGCACCGGTATATAGCCATCACCCCGGCGAATCAACAGGGGCACCCGCCTGAGAACCCCGTCCGGATCAAACCGGACGCTCAAAGAAGCCACACCGCGGGCACTCGCGGCCAATGCGTGAAATGTGGAAAAGGGCTCTATGCCTACCGGTATCCGGCTGACATCGCCTGCCGTGGCCAGCTGCCAGGTGCGTACGCCGGTGAGGGGCACATCATCGGGGGGTATTTCCGGCTGCAGACGCAGTCTAAGGGCCATCCCGTAATAAACATGGCCGGTCTGGCGGGTGGCCGCTATCATGGCCGCATCGTGTCCGGATCTGTCCGGAGCGGCAAAAATAAAATCCCACAGCTGGGCCGCAACGTCCATGGCGGCCAGGTTTTCAATGACCTGGGCAAAGTCGCTGCGGTTCAGGTAGGGGCGGCCCAGTTGCCGGATGGTGCTGTTGGTAAGGTCAACATGCGCCACCACGGGATTGTAGGCCGGTTTGAACCGCTCCCAGGAATTGCGCAGGACAAACAGCTGATCCGTCGTGTGCGCGTTCCAGGTCTTGAAGATGCCGGGCAGCAGAACAAAATGCAGGTGCGCGGCCAGGAATGCGCCGGCAACCAGGATCAGGGTGATCCATCGCCTTGAGAGCCTACTGGTGATCAATGGTAAAGGTCCGGCTGAAAAAATTGCTGGCTTCTATCGATGTCGCCAGTTTACTGACGGCGGCCGCATCCGGCAGCTTCGCCTTTTTGATCCCCCGGGTCTGCCCCATGATAGCCACTGGCCGCTCGGCCGATTTTTTGAATTTGCGGTGTTTCCAGCGCAGCCTTTTGATTTCTTTCACAACGCCGTCTTTAAAGGCCTTTTTCTGGGCCCCTTGAGCGCTGTGATAGGCCTTCAGCAGGGATTCGAATTCTAATAGGCGCTGCTTGGATACAAGCAGATAGAAACGCTCCTGCCCCTTCTGATCATCCAGCTGAAACCAGTTTACCCCGGCCGGGATATAAAAGGAGCCGGCCGGCGGCGGGACATTGTACTGCCCCAGGTTCTGGGGAAACAAAAGGTAAAGTTCGCCTTGACTGCTGCAGGTTATCAGGTACAGATACCCGCTTTGCATCATCTCGAAATAGAATTTAAATTTGTCGCCAGATTTTAGCTGGATGTCCTTATCGATGCTCACCAGCTCACCGCCGGTGTCCCCTTTGCTGTAACCGACAAAGGCCCAGTTGATTTTCAAAGGCCCCGTCGTTGTATCCGCCCATGTATCGGTTGCCGTCGGCCCCGTTACATACAGACTCGCTGCAAGCAGAACCAATACCGGCAGCCATCGTCTCCGTACCATGCGATCCTCCTGTCAGGTATATCCAGATAAAAGGGGTATAAGAAAGTATGGCGAAGATCGGACGGTCTGTCAACTTGACAGTAACCGATCGGGGCTTGGCCTCGCGGGCGACGGCCGGTTCGGGTTTCACTCCGAATTCTGGGGGTTGGGGTGCGTGAAGAGAATCAGGACGGCCGAAATGAAGAAAAAACAGGCCAGGCAAATAAAAACCAGTTGGAAATTGCCGGGGAAAAGATCAAGTAAAAACCCGGAGAACCAGGGGCCGGCCATCCCGGCCAGGAAACCGTAACCGGTAAATAGCAAACCGAAAATATCGGCAAAATTCCGCATCCCGAAACATTCACTGATCAGCGGGGCGGCTACCGCGAACTGGGTCCCGAAACCGAACCCCACCAGCGCGGCCAGAAAGGACCAGGCCCCCAAACCCTTCATGTGGGGCATCAGGAGATAGGCCATCCCGGCCAGGATAAATGCCAGGCAGATGGTCCGCGATCTCCCGATGAAGTCGGAAAGATAGCCGCTAACCAGGCGGCCGAGCCCATTTGTCAGATTGAAGGCGGTCAACAGCAACACGGCTTTGGTCAGCGGCAGTCCGCGGGACAAACCAAATTGAGCCGCAAGGGTCACCATGGCAATGCCGGCCCCGCCGGCCAGGACCCAGACGAGCCACAAAAACCAGAAACTGCGCGTCCGGAGCGCCTCCCGGGTCGGCACAGAAACCGCCGGCGCTTCCTTTGCAGACGGCCTGTCAAGGCCAGCGCCGGCAAGTCTCATGAAAGGGGCTGCCCCCAACCCGGATACCAGGGCGATAACCCCTGCCGCGACCGCCGTCAGTCGATATCCGTACAATTCCAAACCGGTGCTGAAAAGAGGGGCCATGATCGCCGCGGAAAGTGCAAAAACCATATTCACCAGGCCGGATACCAGGCCGCGCCGGTGCGGGAACCAGGTTTGCACAACGGTAAGGGCCGGCAAGTATATAAAAGCCGATGATGCTCCCACCAGAAAAGCCCAAATATAGACGGCCTGGATATTGTCCGCATAGGCTACCAGGAAAGCGCTGAAACCGCAGAGCAGGCCGCTGAAAGCGGTAAGCCGGGCAGGTCCGAACCTGCGCATTAAACGACCGGTCAGAAACATGGCGATGCCGGCCGCGGCCAGAACAAAAAACAGGGTGCCGCCTATTGCCGCCCGGTCCACCTGCAGCGCCTGCTGCCAGTGGTGGGCCATAACCCCTGGAAAACCAAAGATAAATGCACCCGGCCAGAATATGGCCAGGCATGAGGCAGCCAGGGCCGGAAGGCCGCCGGATGCCGGTTGTCCACGGGTAGGCCGATGGTCTGATTCCATACCCTTACTTGCCATATAAAGCGGTCCGGCGTAAAGTTTTATCAGCTTCGCTGGTCATTACCGATTTGATAAAAACAATGGGAGCCTTTCTTTATAGACGGCACGCCGTATCAGGTGTCATATGCGGCTCCGTGGCGAATCTGAGACCGAACAATTTGAGACCTGCAGCACCTGACCGCGGGTAGTCAAACCACCCCCAAAGGGATGGTAAAACCAGCAATTATTGATTGACAACCTTAATAGGAACCAGTATTATTAAGGCTCTTTGGACAGCCATAAAAAGCTTCCCGGGACTACCCTCAAAGCTATACAAAAAGAGATATCCGGTACGGAGACCGCCATTTGGCTGAGTCCGGTATCTCAATTGTATATACGCACCATAACGTTTCGTTCGAAACCAATTACGATTTCACCGCCAACCGAATAGCTTTTCACCAGCTGCCCCGGCGGTGATGGACCACCAGCGCAGCAGGAAAACCGTATGAAAAAATATATCGTTGCCGCAGTGCTTGTCGGTGTAGGTATTGTCATCGCCTTTCCCCTGTTCAGCATGTCCTACTACACCATGGTGCGCACCTCCACCCCTGATTTTTGTGCATCCTGCCACGAAATAAAACCCGCCGTGGTTGCCTGGCGTTCTTCCACACATACCAATAACGCTTCCGGCGTGGTGGCCGACTGTATGGACTGCCACCTGCCGGCGCCCCAAAATACGTTCGAATTCTTTTTTGCCAAGACGTACCACGGTCTCAAAGACGTTATCCTCCACTTTACCATGGGTGAATATGACCGCGCAAAAGCGCGTGAAAACACGTACGCCTCGTTCAAAAACAGCCAATGCCAGAAATGCCATCGCAATCTGCTGACCATGCCTTACAAGCGTGGGGCCATGCTGGCCCACCGCTCGGTAGTATATGCCAGACCCGGATACGAAAAAAAATGCATCGATTGCCACTATGACCTGGTCCATTCGGAAAGGGGCCTGGTGATGTTCCGCCAGACCCGCAAAGTGCCGTACCAGGCCAAAGGGCTCAGGCAGCTGTAATATTGGGAATATCCTTATTTAATATATAACATTAACTGAAAGGAGCCGAACCCATGAGGCGCACAACGTTGTTATTGAGCATCGGCTTGCTGGTTGTAGCCATTGGTATAACCGCCGCCGTCGCCCAGCAGCCCAATTATGCCAAGGTCAAGGAGTTCCGGATCGAGCGCAGTGTCCCACCGGAAGCCCAGGCATGCATTGAATGTCACCGCGCAACGACTCCCGGTATATTTGCCGACTGGGCCAAAAGCCGTCACGCCAACGCCAATATCACCTGCCTGGACTGCCACCTGGTCCAGCCCGGCGATCGCGACATTGCCCAGGATCACGACAAATACTATGCCCGTTCGGATTTGCCCATGGGGCAGGCCAAATACAAAATGTCCATCGCCTCGATTGTGACCCCCAAGGACTGCTCGCGCTGCCATCCGGATGAAGCCACACAATACAGCAAGAGCAAGCATGCCAACACCATCGAGATCATGTGGAAACTGGATCCCTGGCTGAACAAGGGCATGAATTCCGATAATGAACGCAAGACCGGCTGCTTCAACTGCCACGGCACGGTCATCAAGATCGATGAGAGCGGCAAGATTGATCCCAACACCTGGCCCAATGCCGGTGTCGGACGGTTGAACCTGGACGGCAGCAAGGGATCCTGTACGTCCTGCCATACCCGGCATCGGTTCTCCGTGGCTGAAGCCCGCATGCCGGAAGCATGCGACCAGTGCCACCTGGGACCGGACCATCCCCAGATCGAAATCTACGAGGAATCAAAACACGGCACCATGTATCACGCCTACAAGGACGAGTATAATTTTGACGCGGCCGGCGGCACCTGGACACCCGGCGTGGATTACCGCGCCCCCACCTGCGCGGCCTGTCATATGTCCGGCTCCGGGAAAGAGCCCACCAGCCACGATGTGACTCAGCGGCTTTCCTGGGAGACCCAGGCACCTCTGACGGTGCGTCCCGAAAACTTCAAGCCGTTTCCATCCGGAACCAAATGGCAGGATGAGCGCCAGAAAATGAAAAACATCTGCAGCGCCTGCCATGGTGATTCCTGGATCAACGACTTCTACGATGGCTTTGACAAGGCGGTGGAAGAGTACAACGAGATCTATTTCAAGCCGGCCAAGGCCAAGCTGAATGAACTGTATGAAAAAGGCCTGCTGGACAAGACCAAGTTCTTCGACGAACGCCTGGAGGTCGAGTACTACGAACTGTGGCACCATGAAGGCCGCCGGGCCCGCATGGGCGTTATGATGATGGCCCCGGACTATGCCTGGTGGCACGGCTTCTACGAGTGCAAGCTGCGTTTTGCCAACTACATGGAAGAGGCCAACCACCTGATTGAAACCGGTAAAAAAGCCTATGTGGCCAAAGACTTTCCGGCTGCCACCGGCGATACCACCAGACCTGAGAAAATTTTCGGGAAGAAAAAGTAGCTGAACAAAAATCATTCCTGCGGCCCCTATCCCGGGTTACACCGGATGGGGGCCGTTGTGTTTTTAGCACCGCCCAATATAGTCCGGTCAGGGTTGAACGTGTTATCAAATGCCCGGCGGTTTTTGCTAGCAACGGAACATATTGCGGCGGTAGGAACGGGTTGATTCCTGTTCTCCGTCAGTGTATGAATTGCGCAGGGACAAATCCGCATCACACGCTCGCGGTAAAAGTATTCATTGCGGCCCCCCTATGCCTGTGAGACCTTAAGCAACAATCACACACGGGGCCTTTCAAAGGAGGATCTATGAGCACGCAACGCTGGGATGAACTGCTCGTCAATGAACATGAAATGATCGAAAGGGCCATGGACATCGTGCGCCGTGAACTGGAGAAGCTGCCGCAAGGTGAGGTGGACCAGTTCATCATGAAACGCGCCCTGGACTTTCTGCTGGAATTCGGCGACCGCATCCACAACCAGAAGGAGGAAAAGTGGCTCTTCCCACTGCTGGTCGAACGCGGAATCCCCGAAGACGGTCCCATTCGGGTTATGCTCCTGGAACATGACAGCGAGCGGACACTTCTGGCGGGCATGATTCAGAAGGCACCCCAATTGCCTGACCTGGCCCCGGCGGAAAAAGAGCAGTATAAACAGGAAGGGCTGGAGTATCTGGAGATCCGGGCCAATCATATCTGGAAGGAGAACGATGTCCTCTATGCCATGGGACGCCGGGATTTCAGTGAAAAAGACAATGACGACCTGGTGGCGGCGCTTAATCAGTACAGCACCAGTATCTAAGGACCGGATTTTAAGGCCATTATCAAGCAGATGCTGGCCGAAGTGGAAGCGGGGGGGCCGCCCGTAAAAGCCTGATTGAAAACCTGTCTTACGAACAGATAGACGCCATCATGGAAGCCCTGCCGTTCGAGCTTACCTTTGTGGACGCGAATGATGCCGTGGCCTATTTCAACCGCCTGGATAAAGAAAAGATCTTTGTCCGCAGCCGCTCGGTCATTGGCCGTAAGGTCCTCATGTGCCACCCATCCAAGAGTATCGATCAGGTCAAGCAGATTGTGGAGGGGTTCAAGGACGGCTCCCTGGACAAGGCGGAATTCTGGATCGATATGGGCGGCGACAAGATTTACATCCGCTATTTTCCGGCACACAACGACCAGGGTAAATATATGGGCGTGCTGGAAGTCACCCAGGAGATTGGGGCTATTCAGAAGATCACCGGCCAAAAACGTCTGTTGTAATCAGAGCGGCTAACCCTGTTTCGCCGTCATCCGCGGACAGCTTTCTGGTACCGGCAAATCCAGGTGCCGGTAAATGCGGACAACCAGGTGTGGGTCGCAACATTCCGCAGCGGCCAGATCGTCTACCGCGGTCGTTGCCACCCCCAGGCTATGGGCCAGCTGGGCCGGTGTGGAACCGGCCCTGTCCAGGCTGGCAAAGATCCGCATGGTGGTCGTACAGATGTGGCACTCCTTTTCAAACAGCTCCCGGAAGGCTTGATCTGCGAGCATATCACTGCAAAGGGCCTTAAGCGACTGCACCGGCAGCCTCCTCCAGTAATTGCGGTGATATGTTTTCTATAAATTCATACCGGTAATCTCGGACTTTGCGGATAAACTTGTTGGGAACGCGTTGGGTATTCTTCAGGAATGCGTAGTAAAGGACAATGAACTTACGATAGCAAAAAAAATAGAGCACCCGGGCCTGGCGGCCGGAAAGTGTCAGGCGCAGTTCATGGATGCCGTCGTACAGCAGATCCGCATAGGGCCTGGGAAGGGTGGGGCCATGCTCTTCCAGCAGAGACAGGAAGCGCAGAATCTTCACACGATGCTTGGGCGGGCAGTTTTCGATAAAATCCGTGACCGGACAGCTTTGCATCTGGTCGTCACAAAACAAGACATGCCATTTCTTCTCCGCCATGGGTCCCCCTGCAGCCAATCCTTTAGAAAACAAAGGGCCATACTAAATTATAAAGCGGTTGAATTCAAGTGCGGAAATCCGGACCCCAAACCGTCACCATATCAATATAAACGGGGTCAATGGCCATTTAGCGCTATTTGTAAAAAAATGATCCGATGGTCTATCCTGTCATTCTGAGGAGTGACATAATAACGGAGCATCTTTTTGAAAATCGGTACAAAACCACTGCGATCGCGGTTTCACCCGGGAAATGCCATGCCGACCCTCCGTGAAAAAATGATTATTCTGCTTGCAGAAAGCCCCGGGGATGCCAGGATGCTATCCGCCTTACTGGGTATCCGGGAAAAAGAGGTGTACCCCCACCTTGAGCATATCCAGCGCTCCCTGAAAGCCAGGGGCAAGCGACTGCACGTAACGCCTTATTACTGCCGCCTGTGCCGCTTCGCGTTCAAGAACCGTGCAAAACTGCATCCACCGGGACGCTGCCCGCAATGCAAACAGGGCAGTATCGAGCCGGCACTTTTTAGCGTGAAGGGGTCAAGGGGCCGAGGGTCCAAGGGGCCAAGTGATTAAACCCGTCACCCAGCATGCTTCTCCCTCATTTGCAGGTTTATCTTCAGGCGTTCAAGTGAAAGCCGGATCACGTCTTTGGTTTGCGGCTGCTTTTCCATGTAGTCCGTAAAGAAGTTTTCTGTCTGTTCCGGCTGCTGCAACCCGGCCGCACTGATGATGGCCGCAATAATGCGCTCGTATATCATGGGATGAACCTGTTCCAGCTCGGCTTGATGGTCCCGGTACCACCGCCATAGAAAGTCCGCCGCTTCCGGATTTTCTGCCATGGCCATGACCGGAACAAACTTATTGCGGGGGGGTACGCTTTCCAAAACATACTGCCCCACCAGGCCTAACAGCTGCTCTCCGGTAACCCCCCCCAGGGCGATCAGGATATTCACCTTTTCATGTTCGACGGCCGAGTCCTCGAAACGCTGCCTGAACCAATCCAGGGCGGCGGCATCACCGGTCCGGGCGCCGGCCTGCATGACGCTTTTTTGAATATCCGGATGAATCTGTGCTCCCGTGGTGAGTTTCGCAAACTGTTCGGCGGCAAATGCGGCCAGTTCCCGGGAACGGTACCGCACTGCATCCCAGATCAGCTGGTCCCTTAATATGGCGGTGGTCTGCGGTTCACCGGGTGCCGGCAGGTAGCCGATTTTCTTTAACACCGCTTCGAACAAAGGTCGGGCCAGCTTTCGTATTTTCGCCTGCCAGGCAGCCGGCAGCACATGATAAGCCAGTGAAAGGTTGGTCGCTATGGATGTCAGCACCAGATACGATGCTTCCGCCTGGAAAGCTGATAGAAAATCCAAATACGATTTGAAATCGACCAGGCCGGCGCGCACCAGGTTGAACAGGTCATCCTGCAGACCCCAGCGATCGGTGGGGGCCAGGACCTGGTCCCGGGCCAAGGCCGCCAGGTTTTCCAGGTTCTGCGGTTCAAAATAGCGTACCCGGTAGAATCCGGTTTGGCCGCTGTTCAGTTTGTAGGCCGTGGTCCCGGCCGGCAGCTCGAGAACTTTTTCCCGCGCATCCATTAACAATGACCGGGTTTCCAATTCGCCGGTACTTGAGAAAAACGTGATGTTTATGGGAATCAGCCACTGCTGGTCAAAGTCTCCGGGAAGATAGGTGAACCGCTGCTGGGTCAAGACGATGGTAGCGCCCCGGCGTGCGACCGTCACCAGGGGAAAGCCCGGCTGGCCAACCCAGTTTGCCATGAGGGCCGTTACCGGCATGTCGGCCGCGGCTTCGAATGCTTCCCACAGGTGGTGGCTGGCCGCACAGGCATACGCGTGGGCTTGCAGGTAATGGCGCAGGCCTTTTTGAAAATTGTCAGGTCCGATGTAGCCCTGAACCTGCCTGAGAATGCTGCCGCCCTTGTTGTATATGATCGGGGCGGTGCTCGAGTTGATCACCACATGTTCACCGCCGGGAATTTCGATGGGAAACGTTTCATGCAGGGCGTCCCGGGCCATGGCCGTAGCTGTCTGGCCGTGCAGGAATTTGTCCCAGACAGCCCAGTCCGGGTAAAATTCCGCCACCATGCCAAACCCGAAATAGGTGGCGAAACTCTCGTTGAGCCATAAAAATTTCCAGTCCGCCGGCGTCACCAGGTTGCCGAACCACTGGTGGGCGATTTCATGAGCGGTTACTTCGCAGATGCGTTCTTCACCGGCTTTGGAAGTGGCCGCGGGATAGTGCAGCAGCAGATTCTCCCGAAAGGTAATGGCGCCCCAGTTTTCCATGGCCCCGAAGGCGAAATCGGGGATGGCAATCAAGTCCATCTTGGTCAACGGGTAGTCGATGCCGTAGTAGGCCTCGCTGAATGCCAGGGCCCGCCGGCCGAATTCCAGACCGTACGCTGCGTGGGCCAGCTGACCGGGCAGGGTCACGGCCCGAACCCGGGCGTCCTGGGAATCCACCTGGATCTCAAACTCGCCGACCCCGAAAAATACCAGGTAGGTAGACATTCGCGGGGTCTGTTTGAATGTCACCCGCTTTTTACCGTTCTCCAGTTCAAGAATCTGGTCTTCGATCTCATTGGAAATGGCTGTCAGGTGGGCCGGGATATCGAGGGCTATATCAAACGTCGCTTTCTGGCCGGGAGTATCCAGACAGGGAAATGCCCGCCGGGCATCACTCTCCTGGAACTGGGTCACGGCAATATAGCGGTCTGCACCTGCGACCGTATAGCGGCTGCGGTAAAACCCGGCCATCAAATCATTGATATTGCCCTTGTATGCGATCTGCAGAACCAGTTCCCCCTGTATGGCTTCCGGCAGGTCAATGCGCAGCTCCTCTTTTTCCGGCAGCAGGGTGAACGCACAGTCGCTGGTCGCCGGATCACTCTCCAGGTGACATTGTTCAATGGTCAGATCCAGGGCGTTTAAATGTACTGCGGCCACGGGTTCACCGGCCTGCAGGGTAATCACAGTCTGTCCCTTGAAGGTAAATGTTTCCAGGTCCGGCTCCAGGTTGAGACGGTAATTGACAGCGGCTACGGTCTGCATAAGGGCTCCTTGTCTGATCATTTATGAACGTAGCGGATAGGGTGATATCTCAACAACCATAACCACCACCTGGACGGGTCGCAAGGCATGACTACCGAAATCCCGGTCAGCCGGATAGGATGCGGGCATCCTTTCCAAACAGCGGGCAATAATAAGGTGGGTTTCAAACGCAGTCGG
>Ga0209783_1000061_pt1 | contig 58298 bp, 47 predicted proteins | sample WorMetfiPIANOSA1_FD_187395 | JGI IMG/M metagenome (GOLD analysis project Ga0209783, IMG submission 187395) | Marine gutless worms symbiont microbial communities from Max Planck institute for Marine Microbiology, Germany - Olavius filocauda... | ecosystem: Host-associated > Annelida > Digestive... | reverse complement strand
TGGGTGAAACTCCGTCTGGTTTTTTGAGTACTCATTGGACACCTCGCTTTCTGATATTTCGTTCTTAGCAAAGTGTCCGTTTCTTTTAAACCACATCATTTCCTTCTAAACCTTAATGTGTCAAAAAACCCGTATGTCCACAGGAAACGAAAACGGTTTTAAAATTCTGGAAACGATCTATGCCCTGCATGCGAAGGTGCTGGAGCCCATGGACCTCGCCTGCCGGGCCGGATGCGATGTGTGCTGCACCCGCAATGTGAGTGTTACCTCCCTGGAGGCCGACCTGATTTCCAACCATCTTAAAAAGGCTGATCGGCCCGATCTGGAGGAAAGCCTCGCGGTAGCAAAAAACTTGCCCCGCTTTAAGCCGCTGGTAACAACCAACGGCCTGGCACACCTTTGCCGCCGCGGAGAAGAACCGCCGGAAGAAACCATTGATCCCGATTGGCGGCCCTGCCCACTTCTGGTCGAACATCGCTGCTCGATTTATGCGGTCCGCCCCTTCGCCTGCCGCTGCATGGTCTCCAAATCCGAGTGCCTAAAAGGTGGCCAGGCGGAAATCGACGATTACCTGCTGGCTCTGAATACGGTTTTCATGCAGTTCATCGAGCATGCCGATGCCGACGGCCATACGGGCAATTTGATCGACATGCTGGTACCGGAAACTGATGGTGCCGCACGAGACAATTGCATACCCAACCACCCCATCGAAATGATCCTCCTGCCACCGGAACATCAATCCCGCGGGCAGGAAATTATTACCAAATTAAGCGCTCTTTTTTCCTAAAAAGCCTCCACTTAATAGCCATCCGAATTTCCGATGCCGTCATGCCGGTCCCGGATCATGTCCGGGATGACGTATCCGGCATCCAGACAACAGTATGGAAAAACAACTGGATTCCGGCTTTCGCCGGAATGACGAGTGGGAACGCCTGCTCGTAATTGATCTATCTACAAACCGAAAAGCGCCTTCGCATTTTCTCCACAAACGGCCGCTTTTTCCGCGGCGCTCAGTCCGGCCTCATCCATCTCCTGGAAATAGCGCTCCGGCTTGAGCAGGCAATAATCCGTGCCGAAAAGGATGCGGTCTACCCCGGCCAAATCAACTGCCAGGCGATAGATGTCCGGACGGTATAAGAATGGCGAAGCCGCCGTGTCGTACCACACATTGGCGAGAGATGGCTTAACCTCTTTTTTCAGCAGGTTATAAAAAAAGATGCCGCCGCCCCAGTGGGCCAGAATCAGCTTGTTCTCCGGATACTGTTTTATCAGGTTATAGATCTGAATCAGAGTGTTGGGGGTTTTGCCGGGGTATTTGTGCCCCACCGGCTCGTTGGTGTGGATCATGACCGGCAGATCTTTTTCCCGGCAAATCTCCATGGCCGGTTCCAGTTGGTCACGGCAGCGTTTATCGATCCCGGAGCGATAAAAGGCCAGTTCGCCCATACCGGCCGCTCCGGCGTTGGCACAGCGTTCCACTTCCTCCTCGTAGTGGGGGGTGAGCGGGTCGAAACAGCCCATGGCTATCAGCCGGTCAGGATGTTTGGCAACGGCATCCAACACATAGTCGTTGTTCATCTTACAGGTGGCCATGTTGGCCCACGGGAAGCCGCAGACAACCGCTTTGTCCACCCCCTGTTCATCCAGCATGTCCAGAACATCAGCGGTGCTGGCCATGTTGGAAGCGTCGGAGCCGTAAAGCAGTTCAAAAGCCGGTTCATTTTGAAAGTAGGCGGCTTTGTTTTCGCGGATTCGCTTCGGAAATATGTGAACATGAACATCGACGATCATCGGACAATCTCCTTACCGATCAATTAACATCTATTTATCGCGCGGAGGCGCAGAGACGCAGAGAAAACCAAAAATATATTGATTGCACTGTCGCGCTAAAACCCAATTCGTCAATAATTCACGTTGGGGTTTGGTTTTATCCCGCTCAGCGGGAAACTATTAATGGTTTTCTCTGCGTCTCTGCGCCTCTGCGCGATGCATAGGTTTTGATGTCAGTGCTTTAGTGTTTTAGATTGTGCTGCCTGAGCATCTCGCAGTTATCATTCCATTTTTCGGCAATTTCCACCACCCGCTTGCGCAGTTCGCCGTGCTGGTTTTTGCAGCTGTCCGGAACAGCCCCGCGCAGCTGTTGACTGGAATTTTCCACCAGCTGGATAAGCTCCGTGGCGATGATGGCGTTTAGTTTCACCATATCTTTCAGGATATCAAGCTGTTCCTGTTGAATGCCCTTCATGTTCCCCCTCCCGAAATCCAATTGTGCCAAACAGAACAAATGAGTCCATATGCAGGCTTGACCTTGCCTGACAGGGCTATTATGTTAACCGCATCATTCACGACCTGTAAAGATTATCCACATCTAAACGGAGGTTCACATGTATTTTGATCAGCCTGGCAAAGTCAATACCCGGGAAACGTTAACTACTGCATGATCGCGCCCGGGAGCTAGGGCTGGATGAGGTTGTCCTGGCCTCCACGTCCGGTGAAACCGCCTTTGTGGCCCTGGACATTTTTAAAGATTTTCGCATAACTGCGGTCACCTATCACCATGGATACATTGAACCGTTTAAACCGATCATGCCTTACCGTACGCGCAAACAGTTGGAAGATAAAGGGGTTGCCGTAATTTCAGCCACCCATGCCCTTTCCGGAGTGGAGCGGGCGGTGGCTAAAAAACACAACGGCGTCTATCCGGCGCTGCTCATCGCGGATACCCTGAAACTGTTCGGCCAGGGCACCAAAGTTGCCGTGGAAGTCACCATCATGGCAGCGGATGCCGGTACTTTGACCGGCCAGGACATCATTGCCATCGGCGGTTCGTCCAAGGGCGCGGATACCGCCCTGGTTGTGAAGCCGGCCAATCAATCCAACCTGTTCGATTTGAGAATTCGCGAAATCGTTTGTAAACCCAGACACTTCAAGATGGCCACATGATCTTTATCGCGGGGGTGTCACCGAAAACAACCATAATCGATCAGACCCCCCGCCTATGCCCGGTCTGCGGCCTGGCCCAGGCCCGGCTGCAACGGGTTGACCACTGGCTCAGCTTCTTTTTCCTGCCGGTATTCAGGGTCAAAAAAGGAGCGGAATTCATTTTCTGCAACCGGTGTGACAGCCCGGTCAGCGGGTCTATTGGGAATTTCGCAGACGGGCCGGTAAATTCTGAAGACACCTGTGCCGGGTGTGGCGGCAACCTCGCGCAAGACCACCGGTATTGCCCTTATTGTGGAAAACCGCGCTTCTGATGCACAGTGCAATGCTGTGCATATCAATATTGACAAACTTCTCTGTCAAAAAGTATATTTTCGTTAAATTTTCGGGCTGCTGATTCTTGGGCCCGGGCCAGCCTTCTAAAACTCACCCAATTCAAGGAGAAGATGATGATGACCTCAAAATTAGGTTTGGCGTGTATGACTATAGCTGTGGTTTTACTCACCTGCTCTTTTTCTTCGGGCCCGGCTTACGCGGAAGAAAAGGCCAGTTTCAAAAATTACGCGGCCATAAAGACCGGGATATATAATCCCACCGGTGATCTGGACAATTTCGACAACGGCCTGAACGTTGAGGGTCTTTTCGGGAGGTACTTCACCGACAATTTTGCCCTTGAAGGCGGCCTGGGTATTTTTGGCACAAAAGCCACATTCAGTGGAACCAATGCCGTATTGGGTACCTTTACTGAAGAAGATAAAATTGCGGCCATTCCCGTTACCCTTACTGCCAAAGGAATTCTGCCGTTAGACAGGTTGGAGCTGTTTGCCGGAGCAGGTTTGGGGGTGTACTTTGCCGCGATAGATGCGACTTTATCCACCTCGGCCCTGGGAAATTTTACGGTGGACGATGGCGATATGGTTTTGGGCGTTCACTTTACAGGTGGGGGTTCGTATAACATTACCGATCGCTTCTATTTTGGAATAGATGGTAAATACATCTCTACCGACGATGCCAGTTTTCAGGGCGTTGCCCTGGGGACGACTTACACCATTAAAACCGACTTGACCGGCTGGATGGTGAATGGCTTTTTTGGTTACCGGTTCTAAACCTGGCGCAACCCTGTTAAAGCGTCCCCACTGTCAATTGTTCCTCTTAACCATGAGCGTCTGCAGAATATATGAATAAAAGGCTGGAACGACATGTCGTCCTGGTGCAGCCGGATGTACACTGGAACACGGGCAACATCGGCCGCACCTGTATCGGTGCCGGGGCATTCCTGCACCTCATCCGGCCCCTGGGCTTTTCACTGGACAGCCGCCAGGTGAAACGGGCCGGCCTGGATTACTGGCCCAAAGTCGACTTGTCAACCTGGGATGATTTTGAGAGCTTTCAAAAAGCGCTGCAGATTCAACCCGCAGAAGTCGTTCTTCTGACAAAAAATGGTGAGCACTCCTTCTGGTCGATGCCTTCCCCCCAACGCTTGTTTCTCATATGCGGCTCAGAAACCAGGGGCCTGCCGGCAGCCATTTTAGAGCAATACCCGGAGGCGACTTACCATATTCCTGTTTCCCGCGAGATCCGCAGCCTCAATCTGTCGTCCGCCGCAGCCATCGCCCTCTATGAAAGCATGCGGAACAACCCACCTGAGCATGAATGGTAAACCGGCTTGTAAGTGCCCATGCGCTTTGGACATGGTTTGTTGCTGATTTTGAAAAAATAGCGAAATCTCTGTAGATCACGACTCCCAGCAGGTTTTCTGCCAAATCTGGATTGACTTTGACCGGGCGGTGTTTATGTTCCTTCCACAAAAATATCTTTTAAAATAGGAGTGGTTACAAAGCCTTCGATCAGGTTCAAGGTCCCGTCTACGCTCTGCGAGCTACGCCGGACAGGCAAGGCGGCCACGAGGTTCGGACCGGAGGAATATATGGAATATTTCGAGGATCCGAACCGAGTGCCCAACGCGGAGATTGCACCTGAGAGGAGGTTTTGAAGCCGCTTCTCCTTGTGTATCAGGAGGAATAAATGCGTTTGGACAAGTTTACCATTAAATCTCAGGAACTGATCCAGAATGCCCAGTCCCTGGCCACGCAAAGCAGTCATCAGCAGATAGAGCCGGAACATCTGCTGCGGGCCATGCTGGAGGACAAGGCGTCTGTGGCGGTCTCCATGATCCGCAAGCTGGGTGCCGCGCCCCAGGATGTTTTGCGGGATACGATTGGGATGCTGGAGAAACTGCCCCGGGTTCAGGGCGGGGTCGACGCCTTTCTATCCCCGCGGGCCCGTAAGGTCCTCGACGCCGCCTTTTCCGAAGCCACCAAAATGAAGGACCAGTATGTCAGCATCGAACACATTCTGCTGGCCATAACAGACGATAAATCCTGCGAAGCCTCTAAAATCCTGGCCGGGTACGGCATCAATCGGGATGCGCTTTTGCAGGGATTGATGGAAATTCGCGGCAGCCAGCGGATCACCGACCCGAATCCCGAAGAAAAGTATCAGGCCCTGGAAAAGTTCAGCCGCGACCTGACCCAGTTGGCCCAGCAGGGCAAGATCGATCCGGTCATCGGTCGCGATGAGGAGATCCGCCGGATCGTCCAGGTCCTCTCCCGGCGCACGAAAAACAACCCGGTCCTGATCGGCGAACCGGGGGTGGGCAAGACTGCCATCGTCGAAGGCCTGGCCCAGCGCATTATCGAGGGCGATGTCACCGAGGGGTTGAAAGAGAAACGCCTGACGTCGCTGGACATGGGCGCCCTGATTGCCGGTGCCAAATACCGGGGTGAATTTGAAGACCGACTCAAAGCCGTATTGAAAGAGGTGGAAGCGGCCGAAGGCGAGGTCATCCTGTTTATCGATGAATTGCACACCCTGGTGGGGGCCGGGGCGACCGAGGGGGCCATGGATGCCTCCAATATGCTCAAGCCGGCCCTGGCCCGGGGCACGCTGCGTTGTGTGGGCGCGACGACCCTGAACGAATACCGCAAATATATTGAAAAAGACAGCGCCCTGGAACGACGCTTTCAACCGGTCTTCGTGGCGGAACCCTCGGTTGGCGATACCATTTCCATCCTGCGGGGTCTCAAAGAAAAATACGAGGTCCACCACGGGGTGCGGATTAAAGACTCCGCCATTGTTGCCGCGGCAACCCTGTCGGATCGCTATATCACCGATCGATTCCTGCCGGACAAGGCCATCGACCTGGTCGATGAAAGCGCCTCCAAATTGCGCATTGAAATTGACAGCATGCCGGCGGATATCGATGAAATCCAGCGCCGCATCACCCAAGCGGAAATCGAACGCCAGGCGCTTAAAAAAGAGTCGGATCCGGCTTCAGTCGAACGGTTGGGGTTGCTGGAAAGCGAACTGGCCGGACTGAATGAAGAGGTGTCCGCCATGCGGGCCCACTGGCAGAACGAAAAGAGCCTGATTCAAGCCATCCGCGAGATCAAGGAAGAGATCGAGCACATCGGGACGGTCGCCCAGCAGGCGGAACGCGAGGGCGACCTGGCCCGGGTGGCGGAAATCCGTTATGGCCGCGAGACTGAGCTGCGCGGCCGCCTGGAAAAGGCCAACAGCGACCTGGCCCAGCTGCAGCAGGATCGTAAAATGCTCAAAGAGGAAGTCGATGATGAAGACATTGCCGAGGTGGTCTCCCGCTGGACCGGCATCCCGGTAAGCCGGATGCTGGAAGGTGAGCGCGAAAAACTGGTCAAAATGGAAGACCGGCTCAGTCGGCGGGTCGTGGGCCAGCATGAAGCAATTGCCGCGGTCTCCAACGCGGTCCGGCGGGCCCGTTCCGGCCTGCAGGACCCCAACCGCCCCATCGGTTCTTTCATCTTCATGGGACCCACAGGCGTCGGCAAAACCGAACTGGCCAAGGCCCTGGCCGAATTTATCTTTGACAGCGAACAGGCTATGGTCCGGATCGACATGTCGGAATTTATGGAGAAGCACTCGGTGGCTCGCTTGATCGGTGCCCCCCCGGGGTACGTGGGATACGACGAAGGCGGCTATCTCACCGAAGCTGTACGCCGGCGTCCCTATGCCGTGGTCCTGTTCGATGAAATCGAGAAAGCCCACCCGGAAGTGTTCAACGTGCTGCTGCAAATCCTGGATGACGGCCGCATGACCGAAGGGCAGGGCCGGACAGTCGATTTTACCAACACCCTGATTATTATGACTTCCAACGTCGGCAGCCAGTGGATACAGGAACTTGGCACCCGTGATCGGGAACAGATGGAATCCCGGGTGATGGAGGCCCTGCGGTCCAGCTTCAAACCGGAGTTTCTCAACCGTATTGACGAAACCATGATATTTCACAATCTCACGGCCGACCAGATCGGGGATATTGTCAAGATCCAGATGGAGCGTGTATTGCAAAGGCTCGCGGCCATGAAAATTGAGCTGACCTTGTCGCCAGCGGCTGTCGACCTGCTGGCCCGCAAAGGATATGACCCCGCCTACGGCGCCCGTCCGTTAAAGCGGGCCATTCAGCAATATATCGAGAATCCGCTCTCCATGCAGATCCTGGCGGGAGAAATAGAACCCGACGCACACCTGGTGGCCCAAGCGGACGGCGACACGCTCCGCTTTGAACGGCAGCCCTGATTGCGGAGTTGGTTAAAAAAAGTCCGGGGACCGATTGTGGCCCCGGACCAAGGTCGAATCACAGACATCCTGGCAACGGCATTGCACGGGGATGCCCTACAAAACACAATAAATATAGGCCGTTGGGACCCAGAATGCCTGCGAGACAACTAAAAACCCGGTTGCCTGGCCAACCTGGCGGCTGGGCGCAGCCGCAACCACAGGTAGTTGCCCGAGTGAACTTCATATTGAAATCTGGACCCTGTCAGCGTAGTATTCCCGGAAATCTGAAAAAGGACTGATACCTGTTGTGAAAAGATCTGCAAGGCTCAGACGCTTCTACGACATATTTTCCGGTGAAGATCATGTGCTGATCGGTATCAATGCCGATCCCGACGCCATTGCCAGCGCCATGGCCGTAAAACGCCTGCTCTGGCGCCGGGTGGCCAGTGTCACCATTGCCTGCACCAATGTCATCAAGCGGCCGGACAACCTGACCATGCTGCGGCTTCTGGGCGTTCGTACCGTTCTTTTTGAAGATATCGAAACGAAACGGTTTGCAAAGTTCGTCATTGTCGACTCCCAGCCATCCCACGACGAAATGTTCAAGGCCCTGAAAGCGGATGTAATTATAGATCACCACCCCGATACCGGCGAAGACGCAGCCCATAGAGATATTCGACCCGCGTACGGGGCCACGGCCAGCATCCTGACGGAATACCTGCGGGCCGCCGGGATCAAGCCGTCTGCCAAGCTGGCCACTGGGCTTTTCTACGCGATAAAAACCGATACCGACAATTTTGCCCGTAAAGCCATCTTCGAAGACGTTATCGCCTTTCAGTTTCTGTTTCGCTACGCCAACAAGCACATGGCCCGCACAATCGAACAGTCAGAATTAAAACTCGAGTTTTTGAAATATTTTAAAATTGCGCTCGAAGTAAAACGGCGCCGCAAAGGCAAGCTGTACGCCCATTTGGGCAATGTGCCCTCACCGGATGTCTGTGTACTGGTGGCCGATTTTTTCATGCGGGTCAGCTCCGTAACCTGGAGTATTGTTTCCGGCCGCTGCAATAAAAAGTTGGTCATCATCTTTCGGAATGATGGTATCCGCAAAAACGCCGGCAGTTTGGCCATATTGAGTTTCGGGCACCTCGGATCAGCTGGCGGTCACCGCAACATGGCCAGGGCGGAAATTGCCTACACCGAATTGAAACGGGTAGTGGATACCCAGGACGACGCCAAGGTGGCCCTTTGGATTATCCGCAAGATTGAAAAGAGCACCAAAAAGACAAAACCGGTAACCACGCCTAAAGATGAATAACGCCGCGCCAACCCGGGTCACGATTTTAGGATCGGGCACCTGTGTGCCATCCGTAAAACGCAGTGCCTGTTCGGCCATGATTACCACCGGGCAGTCAGTGGTTGTGATGGACCTTGGACCCGGCACCATGCGCCGCCTGATTGAAACCGGCACCTCCGTAACCGCAGTCACCCATGTATTTTTCAGCCATTTTCACCCGGATCATACCGGTGAACTTTCAACGTTTATCTTTGCCAATAAATATCCGGATCAAGCGCACCGCACGCTTTCGCTGACAGTGGGCGCCGGAACAGGATTTGCCGCTTTCTATGACAACTATCGCTCGGTTTACGGTCGCTGGATTGAACTGCCGCCGGACCTTTTTTCCTTGTTGGAAATCGATACCGCCGGTGAAACAGTCACCACGCTGGCTGATTTTTCAATAACGACTGCTCCGGTAGCCCACAATCCGGAAAGCCTGGCCTATAAGCTGACCGGAGCCGACGGGAAGTCCGTCGTCTATTCCGGTGATACCGATTTCAGCGAGAACCTGATCGACCTGGCTCACGGGGCGGATCTGTTGATCTGTGAATCGGCCTTTCCATCTGCACTTAAAGTACCCGGACACCTGACGCCGCCGGAGGCCGGTACGATTGCAACCCAAGCGGGTGTCCAGTCACTGGTCCTGACGCACCTGTACCCGGAATGCGACCAGGCCGACATGGTGGCCCAGTGCCGGCAAACCTGGTCCGGCCCCCTGACCCTGGCCGAAGATTTGATGAGAATTGATCTATGAAATACTACCCTGTGAACCTGGATATTCGCAACCGGGCGTGCCTGGTGGTCGGCGGCGGTGCCGTGGGGACCCGCAAGGTGAAAACCCTGGTTGATTGTGGCGGCGTGGTTACTGTGGTCAGCCCCCAGGCTACGTCGCAGTTGGCGCAGATGGCGGCCGATGGTCTGATCACCCTTGAAAACAGGGCCTATCGCTCTGCCGATATCGAGGATAAATTCCTTGTGATCGGTGCCACGGACGACGAGACCCTTAACCGACAGATACATGCGGACGCCGATGCCCGCAATACCCTGTGCAACATTGCCGATCGGCCGGAAATTTGCAATTTTATCCTGCCGGCTATTGTCAACCGGGGTGATCTGGTGCTGGCGGTGTCGACATCGGGAAAAAGTCCGGCGTATGCCAAACGGATGCGAAAAGAGCTTGAAAAGCAGTTCGGTGCGGAATATGAACCTTTTCTGCGCTTGATGGGCGCTATCCGGGAACGGTTGCTGCGTGAAAAACATGAACCGGAGGCCCACAAGCCGCTTTTCGAAAAAATGATTGATGCCGGCCTGCTCGACCTGGTGCGAAAAAATGAAACCGAGCAGATCGATACCCTGCTGCGGGAGGTGCTCGGCAAAGGGTATCGGTACCACGAACTGATCAACGGATAAACATTATGGATATCGTTATTGCTGCCGCCATCGTGTTCTACCTGCTGAGTTCAGCCACCTATCTGGCCTTTCTGCTCTCGCAGAAGAAAAACCTGGACCGGGTTGCCCTGTGCCTGTTCATCACCGGCTTTCTGTGCCACCTGGCCAGTGTCGGGTATGATTGTATGCGCACCGGTCAGATTCCGGTGCACAACCTTTACCAGACCCTTTCCATGTCGGGCCTGGCGGTGGCAGCGATATTCATCATGTTTCACTTTAAATACAAGCTCAAGGTGCTGGGGGTGTTCGCCGCGCCACTGGCCGCCCTGATCATGCTGTTCGCCTACCAGGTTCCCCGGGAACCGGTGCAGGCCAAGGCCATTTTCAACAGTTTCTGGTTCGTGATCCACATTATCTCGGTCTTTGTCGGTGAAGCGGCCCTGGCCATGGCCTGCGGGGTGGGGATCCTGTACATTCTTCAAGAAAATTCCATTAAATCCAAGAAGCGGGGGTTTTTCTACGACCGTCTGCCGTCATTGGATCTTCTGGACAACACCGGCTACGGCAGTATTGTGGTCGGCTTCATCATGCTCACCCTGGGCCTGGTCACCGGTTTTGTGTATGCCAAGGCCGCCTGGGGACGGTTTTGGAGCTGGGACCCCAAAGAGATCTGGTCCGTAGCAACCTGGTTGATCTATGCCGCCCTTTTTCACCAGCGGCTGACCGTGGGCTGGCGCGGCCGCCGGGCGGCCATCATGGCCATCATCGGTTTTGCAGCCATAATATTTACGTTTATCGGTGTTAATTTTTTAATGCCGGGGCACCATGGGCAATTCACCAAGTAGTGTCCGTACACAAGCGGCATCTTTTGGTCCGGAGCGGCGTTTTCGCTCTTATGAGGTAACGGCGCAGCCGGTCACGCTTTTGCAACATAGCGCCTGCTATGCCTGCGGTCTCAAAAGTGCTCAGGCCTTGCTCCAAACCAAAATCTACCGCTTGTGAACGGACACGAAATTGAATGGTATCTAAACATAATTGCTAAAAGCTAACAGCTAATAGCCGGCTACATATTGCCCGGTAGCGATTATAACCCGGAACCTGATTGATTTTATCGGGTTTTGGATAATACAGACACATGACTGAAATTCTCATATTAGGCCTGAACCATAAAACCGCGGACGTGGATTTGCGCGAGTGCCTGGCATTTACGGAAGACCAGGTCGAAACCGCCCTGCAGACACTGCGGACGCAACCCTCTATTTCCGAGGCGGTCCTGCTTTCGACTTGTAACCGGGTGGAAATGATTTTTACCGCCAAGGATTCGAAAAAAGCCCTGGCAGAAGCCAAGCACTTTCTGGCCCAATTTAAAAACATCCCTGCCGACCGGTTTGAAGAAGCGCTCTACCTGCATCGGGGCGATCAGGCGGTCAAGCACATTTTCCGGGTAGCGGCCAGCCTGGATTCCATGGTGGTGGGTGAACCCCAGATTCTCGGCCAGGTCAAAGAGGCTTACCGCGTGGCCACGGAGCAGAAAACATCCGGGGTCATTCTCAACCGGTTGCTCCACAAGACATTCTTTGTCGCCAAGCGCATCCGCACGGAAACCGGAATCGGCAACAGCGCCGTCTCCATAAGTTACGCCGCTATCGAACTGGGCCGCAAGATATTCGGCACCCTGGAAAACAAGAGCGCCTTGCTCGTCGGGGCTGGAGAGATGGCGGAACTGGCCGTGGAGCATCTGCGGCGGCACAGGGTAAACGATATTTATGTGGCCAACCGAACGTTTGCCCGGGCAGTTGAGTTGGCCGGCCAGTTCAACGGACAACCGGTAAATTTCGACGAAATTCCAGATACGCTGCCCAAGGTGGATATCGTGATCAGTTCAACCGGTTCACCGGATTATGTAATAACCCGTTCTCAGGTAAAGCCCATTATGAAAGAACGGCGTAACCGACCGGTATTCTTTATCGATATTGCCGTTCCCCGTGACATCGATCCTGACTTGAATCGCCTCACCAACGTTTATGTCTATGATATCGACGATCTCAACGGCATCGTGGACGAGAACATCGAAGATCGCAGCCGGGAAGCGATCAAGGGGGAACGGATCGTGGAGGAGGCGACGATCCGTTTTCGGCAATGGGTCGAAAATCTGAGTGTGGTGCCCACAATAAAGGATCTGCGGGAAAAACTGGAAGGCATTGCCCGGGCGGAACTTGCAAAAACACAGAATGGACAGGATTTTACCCCCGAACAGGCTGCGGCCCTGGAAAAAATGACGAATGCCATGGTCAACAAAATACTCCACGATCCCACCGCACTGCTTAAGACGGGGGGTTGCTATGCAGATAAGTCACAACACATTGATATCACAAGAAAACTGTTCAAGCTCGATTCTTAAATTCTAAACGTGGCCCCGCGGCCATCCCGATAACCTCTGGGCTGTATGCAACCGTAACATTCGGTGAATTTGCAGCTGCGCTCCGCTCTTAGAAGGCCTTTACAAGCGCTCAAAAATGATTAAATTTCAACTTTACACCCGAATGTTATTGTGTTATCCGTGTATTTTTTTTAAAATCAGACAAGTCTATTGATAGGGTTGCTATGAAGAAAAAAGATATCGCATACTTCAGAAATCTACTGACGGATCAACTGGAAGAGCTGTTAAATCAGGCGGACGATACAGTATCCGGCATGACCACACCCAAGGAAAATTTTCCGGACCCGACGGATCGCGCCTCTCTGGAAGCGGAACGGAATTTTATGCTGCGTATTCGCGATAGAGAAAGCAAACTTATCAAAAAAATCAAAAAAACCCTCGCCAGAATTGAAACCGACACCTTTGGTATCTGTGATAAATGTGGCGATGATATTGCCATCGAACGTTTAAAAGCGCGCCCGGTGACAACCCAGTGCATCGACTGCAAAACCAAAGAGGAAGCCCTGGAAAAATCCCTTGGACTTTGATCCCCCGGCCTGCGTAGATCTTCATATTCATACCTCTGCTTCGGACGGCACTTATTCACCGACGGAAATTCTCGCCCTGGCCTCAGACCTGCAGATAGGGGCTATTGCCATTGCCGATCACGATACGCTTGACGGATCCCGCGAAGCGCTCTCTGCGGGCATTCCGCAAAGAATGGGTTTCATAACCGGTGTCGAAATCAGTGCCGAACGTCCCCCGTTTTTTCCTGGTAAAGGCAGCTGCCACATTCTCGGTTATCGCGTCAACCTGGATGACCCCAATCTCAACCAGACCCTCGAAAAACTGCAAAACGCCCGTAAAGACCGCAATCCCCGGATCCTGGAGCGTCTCCGGTCACTCGGTTTTGACATGGCCATGGAAGACATCCAGCAGGCGGCGGGACCTAAAGGGCAGATCGGCCGACCGCATTTTGCCCAGGTCATGCTGAACAAAGGGTATGTTCCGACTTTCAATGCTGCCTTCGACGACTACCTGGCCACAGGTAAACCCGCCTATGTTGACAAATATCGGGTAGAATACTCCCGGGCCATACAACTGATTCGGGTCGCCGGCGGTATTCCCGTGCTCGCCCATCCGGCCCTGCTGGGAACCCCCGGTGGGCGCCTGGAAGATTCGGTCGTGCTGGCACTTAAAGAGATGGGGCTGATCGGCATCGAGGCCTTCTATACGGAACACACCACGGCCCAGCAGGATCATTATCTGGATCTTGCGCGGAAACACGGGCTGTTGGTTACCGGTGGATCCGATTTTCACGGCGACTTCAAACCCCGGACAAAACTGGGCCGGGGCCGAGGAAATCTGCAGGTTCCCATAGACTTATACCACGCACTGAAAAGTTATGCATGAATACGATCTGGCGGCTCTGATGCAAACCCTGGGGTACCACTTCAGGTCAGCGGCACTATTGGAGGAGGCCCTCCAGCACAGTTCCTTTGTCAATGAACAGACCCGCCTGCTGGTCAGCAATGAACGCCTGGAGTTTTTGGGAGATACCGTCCTGAACCTGGTTGTCAGTCATCTTTTGATGATCCAATTTCCGGACCTGGACGAAGGTTCGCTATCTCGCCGACGCGCCGGTCTGGTAAATGAAACCAGCCTGGCCGATATTGCGGCGGACCTTGATCTGGGCCGCTATGTTCAACTCGGTAAAGGTGAAATCCAGACACAGGGGCGCCACAAAAAATCTATATTGTCGGACACATATGAAGCTGTTCTCGCCGCAGTATACCTGGATGGCGGTTTCGGGGCCGCTTTTGACTTGATTCAGGGGCATTTCCAGGCGCTGATTACGGCCACCCAGGGCGCACAGACCTTTGCGGACTACAAAACCCGGGTCCAGGAAATGGTTCAAAAGAACGGTCAACCACCCCCGATATACCGGGTGACAGCCGAATCCGGCCCCGACCACGACAAGACTTTCCGGGTTGCCCTGGAAACGACCGACTACACCATCGAGGGTTCGGGGAAAAGTAAGAAATCCGCCGAACAGGACGCAGCTCGCAAGGCTTTTGAGCACTTGGCCGGCGTATCCGGTGAGTAACAAGCGCGGGCGGTAAGCGTAAGGCTAGGATTTCCAGATCCATGCAACCAAAGCCATTCATCATCCCGGTTTTTCTACCCCATACCGGCTGTCCCCATCGGTGTGTTTTCTGTGACCAGTCCGCGATTACCGGTCAAACCCGGCCCCTTCCGTCTCCGGAACAGATCCGCCGGGAAATCCGCGAGCAACTAACCTATCCTGGCGGCCCCCGCAGTCCGGTGCAAATCTCCTTTTACGGTGGGAATTTTCTCGGTCTGCCGGAAACGACCACCCGGCTTCTGCTGGATCTGGCCAGTGAATTCATCGAATCGTCCCGCGTCGACAGTATCCGCTTTTCAACCCGGCCCGATACGGTCGACTCCCGGCGGCTGGCCTGGCTGGACGGCTATCGTGTCGCCACTATTGAAATCGGGGCGCAGTCGATGGATGACCGCGTGCTTCAAAAATCCAACCGCGGCCATCGGGCGGCGGACACGGAAACGGCCATGGCTCTGCTTAAAGACAGGGGTCTTGAGACCGGACTGCAGATGATGCTTGGATTACCAGGCGATACCCCCGCGGGCGCCCTGGAAACCGGCCGCCGTCTTCAGGCGCTGGCCCCGGATTTTGTCCGCATCTATCCGGCCCTGGTGCTGGCCGGCAGCGCCCTGGCCGAACTTCTGGCAGCGGGGCGCTACACCCCACTGGCCCTGGATGCCGCTGTCGAGATAACCGCTCGGCTATATAAACTTTTCGCAGCCAGCCACATCCCCGTAATCCGGATGGGGCTGCAGTCCTCCGCCGAACTGAACCGGGACACTACCGTCCTGGCAGGGCCTTACCACCCGGCATTCGGGCAGCTGGTCATGTCAAAGTTGTTTCTCGATAGTGTCAGCCGGGAACTGCGGCGCCAGGGTCGCACAGATAATGCGATTTCGATTGCCGTCAGCCCCCGATCTGTGTCAAATGTTAAAGGACAAAAAAACAACAACCTGGCTGTCATCAAAAAACTGTTTGCGGTTGAAACTATTACGGTGACTACCAGTCCGAAGATTGCCGAGACCGAGGTTGTCGTCAATATGGGCGACCCGGTTTCCATCCTCTGCGGAGCTTGAACCAGCATGAAATTACGCCAAATTCTAATGGTCTTATCTCTGCTCGCATTCTTGTCTGCCATCATTGGCGGTTATTTATACTATGCGACCATGAAAAACATCGCTTTCCGGGACGCGGAAAAACAGGCGATCAATCGCATCCTGGCGGTTCAGAACAGTCTCTCCGCCCTGCTGTCCCAAAATACCGGTCCGGTGCGGACCCTGGCCGGCATGCCGGCTATCCAGATCCTGATCGGGACCGGTTCCAGTGCCGCCCTGGAACGGGCCAACACCATATTGGATCATTTCAGGGAAACCCTGAGCGCCGATGTCTGCTACCTGATGGATGGCAGCGGACTTACCATAGCCTCAAGTAATCGCAACGACCCGGAAAGTTTCGTAGGCAAGAATTTCAGTTTCCGACCCTACTTCCAGAAAGCGATTGCGGGTCAACCGGCAACCTATCTGGCCCTCGGCACCACTTCGGGCAAACGCGGGGCCTATTCCTCGTTTCCCATCTACCTGGATAAAAGCGCAACCCCCATCGGGGTGGCTGTCATCAAAGCCCCGATCCAGTTTATTGAAAGAAAATTGGGCCCTCATGATGATGCAATCCTTGTGGTAATCGATCCCCGGGGAATCGTCTTTATCGCCAACAATCAGGAATGGCTCTACCACCCTCTCTGGAAACTTAAACCGGACGATTTGGAACACCTCAACCGTTCGCGCCAATTCGGCCGGGGCCCCTGGAACTGGTTGGGATTCAGGAAGACCGACCTTGATAAAGCCGTGGACGCCAACGGTGTGCGTTACCTCATGCACCGGGTAGAGCTGGACAACAATCCCGGCTGGCATGTCGTCCACCTGCGCAGCCGCCAAGCGATCACCCGGACCGTCTCCGACCCGCTTATCCGGATGACGGGCCCCATCGTGCTGGCGCTCTGCATCCTGATCGGCTTTTCCGTTCTCTTCCTGTATAACAAGGCCAGCCGGGAAATCCTCCAGCGGCGGGCGGCCGAGGCCGCTTTGCGGGAGAGCGAAGCCCGTTATCGTTCCCTGTACCACAACACGCCGGCGATGCTGCACTCGATCGATGAGCAGGGCCGCCTGGTCAGCGTCAGTGACCACTGGGCTGACGAAATGGGGTACCTGCCGGAAGACATCGTGGGACGCAAATTGACCGATTTTTTTACCCCGGAATCTAAAACGTATGCCGAGGAAACCGTCTTCCGGGAATTTTTCCAGACCGGCTGCTGCAAGGACATTCCCTATCGTTTCGTGAAGAAAAGCGGCGAAATTATCGATGTGCTGCTGTCCGCCATCGCCGACCGGGACCGGGACGGAAAAATCAAACGTACCCTGGCCGTATCCATAGACGTTACCGAACGAAAACGGGCCGAGGAGAAGCTGCGCGAGGCCAAGGAAGAGCTGGCCCGTCACTCGCGGGATTTGGAACGTCAAGTAGCCAACCGCACGCGGGAAATTACCGGGATCCTGAAATACACCCCGGATGTGGTCTATATCAAAGACCGCCAGTTTCGCTATGTACTCATCAATGCCCGTTTCGAAGAATTGCTGGAGAAGACCAATGATGTGGTGCGGGGCTGCAGTGATTATGATCTGCTCCCCAGAGAGGTGGCGGATCAGTTCAATCAGCACGATCGGCGAGTCCTGGCCGATAACAGTCCCCTGCAGGCGGAGGAGCATCTGCCGCACGGTGAGGATTTGCACACCTACCTTTCCGTAAAATTCCCCATTTATGACTCCCGGGGTCAGGCCAGCGGCGTCTGCAGCATTTCCACGGACATCACCGCGGAAAAGAAAGCCCGGGAGCGACTCCGGCGCCTATCTGGCAGCATCCTGGTCAGCCAGGAACAGGAGCGGGCATCCATTGCCCGGGAACTACACGACGAATTGGGCCAGGTGCTCACCGCCCTGCGGATGGATACGGTCTGGATGTATGAACGCCTGAAAGAATCCGACCCGCCGGCGGCCGAACGCGCCTTGACAATGAGTGGGCTGATCGATAAGAATATCGAGGATGTACGCGGCATGGCCATCCGGCTGCGGCCCGGTGTCCTGGATGATTTGGGCCTGATCGATGCCCTGGAGTGGTATACCGCTGATTTCGAACAGCGAACCAAAATTACGTGTATTTTTGAACACTCGGAAGTGCCCCGGCTGAAAGGAAGCATCGCAACTGCCGCTTATCGCATTACCCAGGAAGCCCTGACGAATGTCGCCCGTCACGCGGAGGCAGCCAACGTCGATGTCTCCCTGGCGGTAAACAACCATACGCTGCATGTTATGGTCAAAGATTCGGGTCGGGGGTTCGATCCGGCAACCCTGACGGAAACCGAAGGCCTGGGGCTGGCCGGCATGCGTGAACGGGCCGGACTGGCCGGCGGCACCTTGACCATCGACTCCGCCCGGGGCGCGGGTACCGCCGTGTCACTTGAAATTCCCTTAGGAGATCACCACGTATGATCCGAGTCTTGCTGGCTGACGATCACAGTATTGTGCGTGCCGGGCTGTGCCGCATTGTCGAGGAGAGCGGTGATATGACCGTTGTTGCCGAAGCGGCCGATGGCAAAAAAGCGATCCAGAAGGCCCGCGATACCAAACCGGATGTTGCGGTCATCGACATTTCCATGCCTGAGTTCGACGGCCTGGAAGTAACCTCCCGGCTGATGGACGATCAACCTGGGCTGCCGGTGATTATCCTCACCATGCACGAGGAGGAGCAGTATGTGGTTCGGGCCATCGAAGCCGGGGCCATGGGTTACATCACCAAAAAATCAGCGCCCGAAAAACTGGTCAATGCCATCCGGAAGGTTCTTGCCGGCCAGCGCTACCTCTCCCCGGAGGCAACCGAAACCCTGGCCCTGCGGGTCGCCCGCGGCGCCAAAGGGCAATCCCCCCTGGATTCACTATCGAACCGGGAACTACAGGTTTTAAAACGCCTGGCCCAGGGCAACACCAATCGGGAAATCGCAGCCGCCTATAATATCAGTATCAAAACGGTGGACACCTACCGCCTGCGGCTGTTGAAAAAGCTCAACCTGCGCAACAACGCCGATATCTCCCGCTTTGCTATCCAGAACAACTTGATCGAGCCCTAGAATCAGGGGCCTTACGGTCTCGGCATTACCCGCTAAAGAAGTCTCCCCCCGCAATTGATGACATCTCGACATCGGGATTACTAACGAAACGCCATTGGGGTCGTAAAAACGACGTCGATTTCGATCCCGATACCGATTTCGATTAAGGCTTAAACCCGAATATTCAGATACAGATTTCCATAATTAACAGATCGTTATGAAAGCGGACCGAAGGGCATTCAATTATTGTAAGAAATTCTCTGACAGATATTTCAGAAATAGTCCAATTGACGCTGTCATCCGGAGCGGTTACTAAGGATGATCGGCTCATACCACCGGTGTGGTGCGCCTCAAACGGCTTCCCATTCGGTGAATGTGTCTTATCATTTCTCTTATACCAACCTTAAAGGAGGTACTCGCAATGAAAAACACGTTTTTCAAGACAATGTTGGGCATCAGTGTGGTTGTTCTGATCACCCTGGCCTTTTCGACCAGTTCCTTTGCCATAAAGAAACGCATCATCTTCGGCGGCGGTCCGGCCGGCGGAACGTTCCAGGTTGTGGCCAACGGTATTCAGGTCTACAAACCGGTCAAGGCAATCAAGTCCTTTTCCGTCAAGGCCCAGACGTCTGCCGGGTCTGTTGAGAACCTCAGAAAGACCAATGCCGGTAAACAGCAATTTTCCACCGTTTACTCCGGCCATGTCTGGCTGGGCCGCAACGGCAAGATGAAAAACGATACCCGTAAATACACCGACGTCATGGCCGTGGCCTGGCTGTACGGCGCCCCGGCCCAGCTGGTGGTGAAAAAAGGTTCCGGGATCAAGAATGTCAAGGATCTCATGGGCAAGAAAGTAGGCGTGGGCAACGCCGGCTCCGGCGCGTTCGCCAACTGTGAGCTGTTCTTCAGCCACATGGGCGTGTGGGACAAGATCGAAAGAAACGCCATGGGTTACAACGATGCCGCGGCAGCGTTCGGCAACAATCAGCTGGATGCCTTCTGGCTGTTCACCGCCTTCCCGAGCGGCGCGGTCATCATGGCCGCCCAGACCAATGACATCGCCCTGATCGACCTGGCGGCCGATGCCAAATCCTCCGGCTTTTTCGCCAAGTACCCCTACTTCGGCAAACTGGCCGTTCCGGCCGGGACTTACCGCGGTGTGGGCTACGACGCGCCCTCCTTCCAGGACAGCGCCCTGTGGGTAGCCAACTCCAAGGTATCCGCCGACGTGGTTTACAAGCTGCTTTCCCTGATCTACACGGATGCCGGCCTGAAGCACATGCTCTCCATGAAGAAGACCTTCAAGAACATGAGCCTGAAAACCGGTGCCACCAACATCGTGACCCCGTTCCATCCCGGGGCCGAAAAGTTCTGGAAAGATAAGGGCATGCTGTAATAGCTTGACCCTGGCACAATCAGTGTAATACAAACGGGGTGTGGTTTTACGATAAAATTGCACCCCGCATTTGCTTGATAAAAGACCCCTCGCGACAAACCTCTGTAAAGAAGGCAACCAAAGTGTACGAAAAACTCAACAAAATCGAAAAGATCGTCTTTGACATCCTGGCGGTCGCCCTGGTCCTGTTCTATTCCTATTCCGCTGTACTCCAGCCGGCCGCCACCCAGTACCACCGGGGTATTTACGTCATCATCACCTATGTGCTCGTTTTCCTCACCTATAAATCTAAAAACAGATGGCTGCGTGGGGTGGACTACCTGCTGATACTGCTTTCGATTTTCAGTGTTGGCTACTGGATCCTGAACTTTGAAGCCATCAATTACAGGACGGGAATCGAAACCCCCTTTGACCAGGCGGTGGCCATCGTTGGGGTACTTATCGGCATCGAGCTGGCCCGGCGGGTCGTGGGCACCGTGTTTGTCATCATGGGAACCATTTTACTGCTATACGGCGTCTACGGCGCTTACATGCCGGACCTCATCGCCCATGCCGGTGACACCTTTCCGCAGGTGTGCACCAGTATCTTCTATAAAAGCGACGGTGTGTTCGGCATCATGGCCAACGTTCTGGCCACCTATGTCATCTTGTTCGTGCTGTTCGGGGCGTTTCTCGAAAAAAGCGGGGCCCAGCGGTTTTTCATCGATTTTCCCCTGGCCGCCGTAGGCCACAAGATCGGCGGGCCGGCCAAGGTGTCGGTTATCGCCTCAGGATTGTTCGGCTCCATCTCAGGCAGCGCCATCGCCAATACAGTGTCCACGGGCGCTTTCACCATCCCCATGATGAAAAAGGCCGGGTTCCGGCCCCACGTGGCCGGCGGGATCGAACCGGCGGCCTCCATCTCGGGCATGTTCATGCCGCCCATCATGGGCGCCGGCGGCTTCATTATGGCGGAGCTCACCGGCATGCCCTACTCCAAGATCATGCTGGTGGCCATCTTTCCGGCCCTGATGTATGTCTTTTCGGTGTTCATGATGGTGCATTATGAAGCCAAAATGTACAATATCAGGGGTGAAAAGAGCGAGGAGAGCGCCTCCCAGATCCTGAAAGAACAGTGGGTCTATACCGCGCCGCTGATCGTCATCACCATTCTCATGCTGACCGGCTTCTCGCCAGGCTACTCGGCCATCATCGGCATCGCCACCTGTATTGCCATCAGCCACAAAACCTCTGAAACCAAGACCGACCTGACGATGGTGTGGATCATGGCACTGGTGCTGGGTTTCGCTCTTTTGACGGGCGGTCTCAAATACGTATTAGAGCCCGAAACCGCCAACAAAATCCAATCGAGCTTTACCGGCAACCGGGTGCTGGTCGCCGGACTGATTCTCGGCATCATCGCGGCCTTTGTCCGGCACAAACGCGGTGCGGACATCAAAACCGAGCTGGTGCGTTTCGTGGAGTCCTCCCGCCGGGGTGCTGAGAGCAGCCTGAAGATTGGGGCCACGGTGGGGGTCATCGGCATCATCATCGGCGTGCTGACCTACAGCGGACTCATGCTGACCTTTGCCGACATCATCATCGAACTGGCCGCCGGCCGGCTCTGGCTGACCATCTTGCTGGTCGCCCTGGCCTCCCTGGTGCTGGGCATGGGCGTTCCGGTGACAGCTGCCTACCTGATCACGGCGGTTGTAGCCGTACCGGCTCTCACGGAACTCGGCGTCAACGAAATTGCCGCCCACATGATCGTCTACTGGCTCAGCCAGGATTCGAACATCACACCACCGGTCTGCATTGCGGCCTTTGCCGGGGCCACCATCGCCAAGGCCAACATGTGGCGCACGGCCTTTACAGCCTTTAAATTCGCCAAGTTCCTCTACCTGGGACCGTTCCTGTTCGGCTACGTCCCGGGCTTCTCGCTCAACGGCAGCGGCATGGACATCGTCAAGGCTTTTGTCCTGATCTTTTTCGGTACCTGGCTCTACAGCTACATCCTCAGCGGCATCTGGGTTAAACAGATATTCGGAAGAAAAGCGACCACGGCTTAGAACTCAAAAGACAGGATAAACCAAACGGGCGCGATGAACATTCATCGCGCCCGTTTTCTTTAGAACCTATCTCAAAAACGGCTTCTGGCCCAAACCCTGCGTTGGGCGCGAACATTAAATCCTCGAAATACTACTAGGGGCTGTTTCTAAATTAGGATTTTGGTTCAAGGTCCCGTCTACGCCTTCCAGGCTACGCCGGACAGGCAAGGCGGCCGTGAGGTTTCCCTGCGTTGCTGGACTTCCCGCTTGATCTATTTCTCGAATGTGGGTCGCACCCGGAGGAATACTGAAGTATTTCGAGGATTGAAACCGAACGCCCAACGCCGAGATTGGGCCAATCAGTCTTCGCTCTGGGAGCTACGCCCGACATGAAGACAATTTAGAAACAGCCCCTAGTATTTACCACGCAAGGCACTGGCTTCACTGGCGCCTCCGGTTCAATATTCACGGCCGCTTTGATTTTGAACCAAGATCCGTTCTTGAGACAGGTTCCAATAGGAAGTAAAAAGCCGCAGCTCCAGTCAACCGGGGGCGTAGTAGATCTACATCGAGGACCGCCAAACGGAGAGAACACAGCCTGGGGTATTCTTGGGCAGAACGTGTGATTGTGATTAAATAGGAAGTGTTCGACCACAGGTGGTAGATTTTGGTTCCGGGCAAGGCCGCAGCATTCCTGTCAACCGGAGGCGTAGTAGATCTACGTCGAGGATTGACAGGAAGCGAGAACGCGGCCCGGGGCCAAAATATGCCGCCTGATTGGAATGATGAGTGACCCGTCACAAGGGGTAGGTTTTGGTACCGGGTAAGGCTGGATTAATTGACAGTGCCTGTGTTGAAAGGGTAGATTTTGTTTCAGAGCAAGGCTTGAGCTGTTTTGAAACCGGAGGCGTAGTATTGCTACGTCGAGGATAGCGCTGACGCTTCACTGCGTGCTCAAAATAGCGAAAACGCCGCTCTGGACTAAAATATGTCGCTTGATTGGAATGAAGAGTGACCCGTCACAAGGGGTAGGTTTTGGTTCGGGGCAAGGCCGCAGCATTCTTGGCGACCGGAGGCGTGGTAGATCTACGTCGAGGATCGCCAAGAAGCGAGAACGCCGCCCCGGGCCAAAAGATGCCCCTTGTGGCGGGTCACTATATGTCGTCTTTGAAGAATTGCTCCGGCTCCACCACCACATCCGGCCGCGGCGTATAATCGATCGGCACGGTCCCTTCCTTGAAGCACTCAAAATAGGTCTCTTTGGACTCTGGAATCGGCAGCAGGCCGGTCTCGGCATCTATCTTGGTGAACACTACGCCTTCGGGCACCTGGAATACCCGCACCGGTTTACCGGAGAGCAGGCGCTGCATATACCCGAGCCAGATGGGGCTGGCAGCCCTTGAACCGGTTTCACCGACCCCCAGCGAGGCTTCTTCGTCAAAACCAACCCAGACCCCGGTAATGTAGCCCGGTGTGTAGCCCACGAACCAGGCATCGAACAGGTTGTTGGTGGTCCCGGTTTTGCCGGCCACCGGGCGTTTCAGGGCCTTGACGCGGCGGCCGGTGCCGCTCTTGACGACCTCCTCCAGCAGGTTGGTCATCAGGTAAGCCGTGGCCTGGTCGATAACTTTCTCGCGTTGCGGCCGGGCTTGTTCCAGCTCCTTGTCATCGCGGTCCACGATCCGGGTGATAAACACCGGTTCCACGAAATACCCCTGGTTGGTAAACACCGAATAGGCATTCACAATCTCCAGCAGGGAGACACCCGCGGAACCGAGTGAAATGGAAAGATCGCGGGGCATATCAGAGTGGATGCCCAGTTTGCGGGCATAATCTATCACGTAATCAATCCCGATATCCTGGACCACCTTGACAGTGATCACATTTTTAGATTTTGACAATGCCTTGCGCAGCAGGGTTGGCCCGTAAAACTTACGGCCGTAGTTTTCGGGTTTCCATTTGAAATCCCGCTGCTCATCCGTGTAGACGATGGGAGAATCGATTATAACGGTAGCCGGGGTATAACCCTTGTCAATTGCGGCTGCATAGATAAGCGGTTTGAAAGCGGAGCCGGGCTGCCGCCGGGACTGTACGGCCCGGTTGAACTGGCTGGATTTGAAGTCCCGGCCGCCGACCATGACCTTCACATAACCGGTTTCGGCCTCGATGCACAAAAGGGCTGATTGGGCCTTGGGCACCTGTTCCAGGGCCAGTTGCCAATCGCCGCTCTGGGCATCTTTTCCCTTGAGTTTTACCAGGATCACGTCCCCAACCTGCAGGGCTTTACTCGGCTTTTTTATTTTGGCGTAGCGGTAGGATACTTCTGGATTCGGTTTGCGCGCCCATTGCATATCTGCCAGGGCAATCAGGCCGCGTTCGCTGCCCATCCGGACCGTAACAGTACCGGCCTTGTCGTCTACGGCAATGACCACACCGGTGATGGTCTTGTCCCTTTCAAGGGGATTGAGATCATAGGTCTTTTGCAGTTCGGCGGAAAGGGTCTCGATCTCTTCGGGAGCGATGGACCGCAGCGGGCCCCGATACCCCTGTCTTTTATCAAGAGCCTGCAAGCCCTTGACGATTTCATCACGGGCCATCTTCTGCATGTCGATATTAACGGAGGTGTGGATTTTCAGCCCGTCGAGGTAGAGCTTGTTCTTGCCGTACTTCTCCTCGACATAGCGCCGGATGTATTCAGTGTAGGCCGGCACCTTTTCAATATACCAGTTCCGCCGGGGCTTGATGTCCAGGGGCATGTCAATGGCCTCGGTGGCCTGGATGTTGGTGATATAACCCTCGGAAACCATCCGGTTCAACACATAGATCTGCCGCTGTTTGGCTCGTTCAGGGAACCGGAACGGCGAATACCGGCTGGGTGCCTGGGGCAGCCCGGCCAGCATGGCGCACTCGGCCAGGTTCATATCTTTGGCGGATTTCCCAAAATAGTTTTCCGAAGCGGCTTCCACACCATAGGCCCCGTGCCCGAGATAGATCTGATTCAGGTAGAGGAATAGAATCTCGTCCTTGCTGAAGGTTTTATCGATACGGTATGCCAGGATGGCTTCGCGGATCTTGCGGGTATAGCTGCGTTCCGGGGACAACAGGAAGGATTTGGTCACCTGCTGGGTTATGGTGCTGCCCCCCTGTACGATGGTGCCGGCCTCCAGATTTTTAAAAAAGGCCCTGATAGTACTCATGATATCAATGCCGCGGTGCTGGTAGAACCGGGCGTCTTCGGCCGCGACAAACGCCTGCTTCAACCGGGCCGGCATCTGCTCGAGGGGGATAATGATGCGGCGTTCCTTATAAAACTCACCGATTTTACGGTTGTCATCCGAGTAGACGGTGGTAATGGTCGGTGGGCGATAGTCGGTAAGCGTTGAAATCCGGGGCAGGTCCTGACCCAGGTACACAAAGATGCCTGCTACGGAGAGGGCTCCGGCAATACCAGCCAGGAGGGTCATCCAGATAAACAGGCGCAGCAGGCGCGCAAAGAGGGACGGTTTTTTATTGCTGGCACGCTTTTTCCTGATTTCTGCGGCGCTTTTTTTCGTTTTGGGCATTGCTGCAGTACTTCCTGTGGTTATGTCCCGCTACCTCGCCGCGGGGTGGTTCCCCGGCCGTCCGGCAGCGTTCCCGTCCAAAATAATAATCGGGCATGCTAACAGATAACGTTCCGATAAGCAAGCAAATCACCAGCCCTTTTCCAGGCAGGCCGACCGGGCGAACAGACAAAAAAAGTTTGACATTACATGATGTTCTGGTTACTGAGTAGTGTTTTATCGCCCCAATATTTAAAAGAGGTTAAAAATGCTCGAATTTGAAAAAACCGGTGGGCTTATTCCGACTATCGCCCAGGATTGCGAAACCGGTGAAGTGCTCATGCTCGCCTACATGAACAAGGCGGCCTGGGAGACCACTCTGGCAACCGGAAAGGCGACCTATTTCAGCCGCAGCCGACAGGCGCTGTGGGTGAAAGGAGAAACCTCCGGCAATATCCAGCAGGTGAAGGAGATCCGGATAGATTGTGATGCGGATACGGTCCTGTTGAAAGTGGCGCAGGTCGGTCGGGCAGCCTGTCATACCGGCCATATCAGCTGTTTTTTCAGAATCGTATCCAAGGACGGTGAACTTGAGGTGGTCGGAAAACCTGTCTTTGATCCCGAGGAGGTTTATAAAAAATGAAGGAAAAACTGAACCTGGGGGTGCCCAAAGGGAGCCTTCAGGATGCAACCCTGGCCTTGTTCAAGCGCTCGGGTTGGACCATAAATGTCAACGGCCGGAGTTATTTTCCTGAAATCAACGACGACTCTATCGAGTGCGCCATCTGCCGCGCCCAGGAAATGTCACGCTATGTAGAAAACGGTACGCTGGATGCCGGCCTGACCGGCAAAGACTGGATTGCCGAAAACGACTCAGACGTAAAGGTGGTACAGGACCTCGTCTATTCCAAGGTCAGCGCGCGGCCGGCCCGCTGGGTTCTGGCCGTCCCCTATGACTCTCCGGTGCATTCGCTGGAGGACATGCAGGGTAAGAAAATTGCAACCGAACTCGTGGCGTTTACCCGGCGCTATTTCGCCGAGCGTAAGATTGATGTTGAAATTGAGTTTTCCTGGGGCGCCACGGAGGCCAAAGTGGTCTCGGGGTTGGCCGATGCCGTGGTCGAGGTAACCGAAACCGAGAGCACCATCAAAGCGCATGGCTTGCGCATCGTCCATGAACTGATGCAGACCAATACGCAGTTGATCGCCAACCGCCAGGCCTGGGAAAAAGAGGAAAAACGGGTTAAAATCGAACAGATCGCGCTGTTGCTCAAAGGCGCTCTCAAGGGTGAAAAACTGGTAGGCCTGAAAATGAACGTTGAGCAGGCCAACCTGGAAAACATTGTCCAAAGGCTGCCCAGTCTCAACGCCCCGACTGTAGCACCACTTTATCAGACAACCTGGTTCTCGGTTGAAACCGTTATCGATTCCGACCAGGTGCGCGACCTGATTCCGGAACTGTTAAAATTTGGTGCCGAAGGCATCATCGAATACCCCCTAAACAAGGTCGTATAGCCATGACAACCGCTCGCACCAGAGATATCACCTCTTTCATTGTTATGGATGTGCTGGAAAAGGCCCATGAAATGGAGCGGGACGGGGTAGACATCGTCCACCTGGAAATCGGGGAACCGGACTTTGATATGCCCCAGTGCGTGAAGGCCGCCGCCTGTCAGGCCCTGGATGCCGGCTACACTCATTACACCCACAGCCTGGGTTTGCTCGAACTGCGGGAAGCGATCTGTGAATACTACCAGGATACCTACGGCGTGACGGTCGATCCCGGGAACATCATCGTCTGCTCGGGAACCTCTCCGGCTATTTTCATGTTGTTTTCGGCCCTGGTCGAGCCGGACGAAGAGATCATTATTTCGGATCCGCACTATGCCTGTTACCCCAACTTTATAAAATTTATCGGTGGCATCCCGGTGACGGTCCCGGTATTCGAAGAAGACGGCTTTCAATACCGACCGGAAGCCATCCAGGAAAAGATCAGTCCCCGTACAAAGGGAATCTTTATCAACTACCCTTCCAATCCGACCGGCAACCTGATTTCCACAGAGCGCCTGGAAGCCATTGCCGGCCTCGGGCCACATGTTGTTTCTGATGAAATCTACCACGGCCTGGTGTACGAGGGGAAGGAGCATTCGATCCTTGAGTTTACCGACCGCGCCTTTGTACTCAACGGGTTTTCAAAATTGTATGCCATGACCGGCATGCGGTTGGGTTATGTCATCGTACCGCCCGAATTTGTCCGGCCGATACAGAAAATCCACCAGAACTTCTTCATTTCCGCCAATGCCATGGTGCAAAAAGCCGGGGTTACCGCCTTAAAGCAGGCCGGTGAGGATACTGCCCGGATGCGCGACACATACAACCGGCGGCGCAAGTACATGCTTGAACGCATCCGGGGTCTGGGTTTAGGAATCACGGTGGAGCCGACCGGCGCCTTTTACGTGTTTGCCAACGCGAAACATGTCTCCAAAGACTCTTATGCCCTGGCTTTCGATATTCTTGAAAAAGCGCACGTCGGTGTTGCCCCGGGGATTGACTTCGGGCCCCATGGTGAGGGGTACCTGCGGTTCTCCTACGCCACCTCCATGGAGAATATTGAGAAGGGTATGGATCGGTTGGAAAAGTACTTCAAGGACAAGTAACCAGATGGCCTTAAGGTATTAAACTGTTCAGTCCTGGAATTAAAAAACAGCTAAACCCGAAATTCGAAGCACGAAATCCGGAATGTTCTCAAGGCGAACGCCGCAAATTCAAATGTCCAACTGACCGAAACAATTGCTCATCCGTTTGTTTAAGGTTTTGTTTGATCCATTTGGTCATTGTGATTTGCTTTTTTATTTCGAATTTCGATATTCGGATTTGCGGCGTTCGCCTTAAAAACATTCCGAATTTACAGGTTCTCGAGATGCATGTTAAATCCGCCGAATTTGTGACCAGTGCCGTCAAGCCGGACCAGTACCCTGAGGCCCGCCTGCCGGAAATCGCCTTTGCCGGTCGCTCCAATGTCGGCAAGTCTTCCCTGATCAACACCCTGGTCAACCGCAGACACCTGGTAAAGACCAGTTCCACCCCGGGCCGGACCCAGTTGATTAACTTTTTTATTATCAACCAGGCTTTCTACCTGGTCGACCTGCCCGGGTACGGCTATGCCAAGGTGCCTGCCGCCGTAAAGAAAAAGTGGGGTCCCATGATCGAGGGATATCTTAAAAAACGGTCCAGCCTGCAAGCCGTGACCCTGATCATGGACATTCGCCGGGTTCCCCAGGTTGAGGAGCGCAATTTTATCGACTGGCTCAACCTCTACCACATTCCGGTGATACCGGTTTTGACCAAGGCCGATAAACTTTCAAAAAACAAACAGAACAAACAGGTTGGACTCATCACCGCCGCACTTGAAATCGACCGGGAGCAGCTCACGCTCTTTTCGGCCAAATCCCGACTGGGCAAGGAAAGGCTCTGGGACATCATTGAATCGCAGGTGATCCGTATGCCGCAAGAGGAGCTGCAAGATGGCATCCCGTGAAGAATACTACGACTTTCGCTCGGGTTTTGTGGCCCTTGCCGGCCCTCCCAACGCCGGCAAGTCGACCCTGCTGAACCGGGTTCTCGGTGAGAAGATAAGCATTACATCCAAAAAACCCCAGACTACCCGCAACCGTATTCTGGGCGTGGCCCACCTTGCGAAATCCCAGATGGTGTTTATCGACACCCCCGGGGTGCACCAGGCCCGCGGTGAACTCCACACGCGAATTGTCGACGTGGCCCTCACCGCGCTGGGTGATGTAGACTTGGTATTGCTGATGGTCGATCTGGATGCCCCGGACCCGCCGGCTGAAAAAATGCTGGTAAAAGCATTGCAGAATCTGAAGTGCCCGGTCGTGCTGGCCCTGAACAAGGCCGACCTGGTCCCCAAAAATGACATCCTGCCGACTATCGCCGCCTGGTCCCAACGATATTCGTTTCGCGACATCATACCGCTGTCGGCGCGCACAGGGGACGGTGTGGATGCGTTGCTGGCCGTTATGGAATCCTACCTGCCTGCGGGACCGCCCTTTTTTCCCGAAGACAGTCTCACCGACCTGCCCTACCGTTTTCTGGTCGCCGAATTGATTCGTGAAAAAGCCTTCCGCCTGACTGGTCAGGAAATCCCCTACGCGGTAGCGGTGACCATCGATACGTTCAAGGAGGACCGCGCGCAAAACCTGGCCCGTATCGAGGCCACGATCCACGTGGAACGCGATTCCCAAAAAGGTATCATCATCGGTAAGAAGGGTGCCAAGCTCAAACAGATCGGTGCCGCCGCCCGTAAAGAAATTGAACAGATGCTGGATACGCGGGTCTATCTGAAACTCTTTGTCCGGGTCCAAAAAAACTGGAGCCAGGACACAAAAGCATTGAGGCGATTTGGTTACTAATGATACTTTCCTTTCATCCCTGCTTTAACGCCGATACCAATATCATTGTCGCCGGACGGGATCCCGGTTCGGAAGAGCTGGAAGCGATTCAGTCGGCGTCCGCGGTCATTCTGCCGCAAGGCTGTCGCGAGTCTTTGTACCAAATGGCCACTGAAAACTGCACCCACGTATTCCCGGATTACAGCCTGCGCTTTGCCTACCCTGGAAAAACCGGACAGGCCGCACTTTTTGAGAAGCAGAATGTTCCGTTTCCGCAAACCATTATTTACAGGAGTCTGGACGATTTTAGTCGTCAGCAATCCCCTGATAGCGACCCATTGCCGCTACCGCCTCCTTTTGTTTTCAAGTTCGACTGGGGCGGGGAAGGCCAAACCGTTTACCTGATCAACTCCCGCAAGGAGCTGGTCGATAAGCTGTACCAGGCCGCCGAGTTCGAAAAGTCCGGGCTCGCCGGTTTTATCCTACAGGCCTATATTCCGCATGGCCGCCGCTCCTTGCGGGTGGCCGTAATTAACCAGCGGTTGATTTCCTATTGGCGCGTTCAGCCGGGACGGGACGCCTTTGGCACGAGCGTGGCGGCCGGCGCCGAAATCGATCATGATGCCGACGAAAACCTGCAGGAACTGGGTCGGGAAACGACCCGTGCCCTGTGTGCCCAGACCGGGATCAACCTGGCCGGTTTCGATATTATCTTCGATTCCTCCGCACCAGGCCCTGCCCCGCTATTTCTGGAAATCAACTATTTTTTCGGGCGCACCGGTCTCGGGGGCAGTGATGCATTCTATCAACTGCTTATTCCCGAAATCGAAGCCTGGCTGGCAGCCCGCCAGGCTTGATTTAGAACTGGTATTATGCAGCTGGAAACGTTAATGGGAGCGTGATGGACCCCTATCAATTTTACCCTGATGAGGTCGACCTCAAGCGCGAAAAGCGCAAAGCCCGCGAACTGCGTGCCTCACAATGGTGGAAACGACGCTGCGCCAAAGGCCGTTGCCATTATTGTGGCCGGCCGACCCCCCCGCAGGTGCTCACCATGGATCATGTGGTGCCCATTGCCCGGGGTGGAAAAACAACCAAAGGCAATGTGGTGCCCTGCTGCAAAGCGTGCAACACCCAGAAAAAGAACCTGCTGCCCATGGAATGGGACACTTATTTGCAAAAGCTGCGGGACAGTAAGGACATTTAACCCTGCACTTCTCTGTGAAAGGACATTCTCAAACAGCGGCTGCCCCAAGCGCAAGTTGGCCAGCGGCAACCTGTAGAAACGTATTCTGGCGGGTGAGTTTTTTAGCTTGCGCAGTATATTGCTGCCGATAATGCCCGGGTAGCCCAGGGCGGCCTTTTGATGGCTGGTCCCCTAGGCTCTACCGGCAAGGTGTAAGAAGACCGACAAGGCTTATTAATTCGTTGACATTATATCGGATCTGTGCATTATAGTACTTCTTTTAAATACCCGGAACGCTTTCTTTTCGTCCCTCTGAATGCCTGCTGAAACACTTCCACGCATCTGGCGAAAAACACAGGATATCGGCTAAGAAATTCAAGGAGGTTACGTTGTTCAGTTTTCAAAATATCTCGGCCAATAACGGCTGGGCCATGGCGCTTGCCGGGGCCCTCATCGTCATGACCGGTTTGTCGGTCTTGTCATTTATCATTTCGCAGCTTCATCGACTGGTCGGTTTTCTGGAGAAGAAGGAAAAGGTTATAGCCGAACCTGAACCGGTGGGCATCCCTGATAAATTTCCGGAGAGTCTCGATGCACAGGCCATTATCTATGAGCCGCTCTTTAAGCAGCTCCCGGAAACATTTGGGCTCGATGCGCTATACACCCTTACCCGCGATAACGAATTCCCCCACCCGCATCTTACCATTCGTGCCTTTCGCGAGGCCGGCTTTCTGGTTTCAAAGGGCGAGGGGCTCTTCTCATGGAACGCAACCAAACAAGGTGCTTAAGGAAAAGAAATAAATGGACCTTCTACTTCAATTTTTATCCAACACTGGTTACTACCTGGCCGATTGGCGCCATGTGTCTATGATTCTGGTAGGCTGCCTGTTTCTCTATCTTGCGATTGCCAAAGAGTACGAACCATTGCTGCTACTGCCTATCGGATTCGGTATCCTGGTCGGCAACGTTCCATTTTTCAAAGGGTTTGGACTTGGCATTTATGAGGAAAACAGTGTCCTGCACTACCTCTATTTTGGTGTTACCTCCGGCCTGTACCCGTCTATTGTATTTCTGGGCCTGGGAGCCATGACCGACTTTTCTTCATTACTGGCGCGCCCCAAATTGATGCTGCTCGGGGCGGCCGCCCAGATGGGCATCTTCTTCACCCTGCTCAGTGCCCTCGGGCTTGGTTTTTTGCCGAAGGAAGCGGCCTCCATAGCCATCATCGGCGGTGCCGACGGTCCGACCTCCATCTTTCTGACCGCCAAACTGGCGCCGCACCTGATCGGCCCCATCGCCATTGCCGCCTACTCTTACATGGCGCTTATTCCGATTATTCAACCCCCGATCATGCGGGCGTTAACAACTCGGGAAGAGCGGTTGATCCGGATGACCGAGCCCCGCAAGCCTTCTAAAAAGGAATTGTTGATCTTCCCGGTTGTCGGCCTGCTGCTGTGCTGCTTTCTAGCGCCGGCTTCCATTCCGCTGCTGGGTACCTTCTTTTTCGGCAACATTATGAAGGAGTCCGGTGTGGTCGACCGCCTGGCTAAAACGGCGAGCAGTGCCATTATCGATACCGCCACCATCTTTTTGGGATTTACCGTAGGGGCCAGTACCCAGGGAGACGTATTTTTAACCGGCAAGTCGGTCGGCATCTTCTTTCTCGGCTCCATTGCTTTCAGCATCGCAACGGCGTCGGGGGTCATTTTCGCGAAAATCATGAACCTCTTCATGAAAGAAAAGATCAATCCACTTCTGGGGGCCGCCGGAGTATCCGCGGTACCTGGTTCGGCCAGGGAAGTTCATTTGACCGGCTTGAAGGAAGATCCAACCAACTTTTTGCTAATGCATGCCATGGCCTGCAACTCATCCGGGGTGATCGGTTCAGCCATCTGCGCCGGTATTCTCTGGAGCTTCATGGTTTAGCACCACCCGCTGCAATAAAAGAGCCCTGCCTAATTTTTCGGCAGGGCTTTTTTATTGTCTGCGCAGAGCCAACCTGCCCGCAGGATATTATGACGCAGTGCGTTAAAAATGCCTCATTCCTGAAGCTGGCCAGAATTCGCTTCATAACCGCAAAACTTAGTACTGAATACAATTTGAACCACCATATATTGTGTTTTACTTCCCGCAAACCCTTGGTACTCTGGGGCTCGCGAGCCGACTTCGTGAGAGCGCGTATATGGTCCGATCTTTGTAGGGTGCATACCTGTATATGCCTTTTTCGGTTTTCCCGAATTTGGCCGGATAGCGAATTTTTTCCCATTTTTATCTATTTTTCTGCATTTTTTAGCTGTTCTTTCTGATTTTTCCTCTTGTTTTGCGGCTTTTGGGCAGGCAAATAGAAAACCCGGCCCCCCATAAGGGACCGGGTCAATCAGGTTGCTTTTGGCGGGCGGCTGACGGCTACTACCCGCCTCCTTCTTCCAGATGTCCCTCTGCCCTTAAAAGCTTCTGGTACCAGCAAGCAAAATCAAACATGCCCCGAGCGGCTTCGTCGTCGTTCACGATTCCCAGGCAGAGCTCGAATGCTCCCCGACCATAGGCAGAAGAGTATTCGTCGTGCGGGCAGGCCTGCAAAAATTCGCGGATAAGCTGTTGTGGGGTGCGCTTGGTCTTATCCGTGCGTATATCGATGGGATCCTTCGGTTCCTCAAAAGGATCCCAATTGTCATACCCCTTCTTAAGGATATATTTATGACCACGGGCAGACATGGTATCAAATATGGCCTTTTTCCGCGCGGCCTCTTCTTCCGGTGTTATATTACTCATTTTCACTCTCCGCGCTACCCATGCTTTCCTCAGCGCCGGACGGCAACCCCAGGTAGGTTTCATCATAATCGGTCAGGAGGGCCCTGGACAGCGGAACCAGCATTTCACCCAATGTCAGGTATTTTGATTTAAGATCCGCCACCAGGGCACTTGAAAGGGCCAACAGGGCAGATTGAATTCGATCCAGATTGGCAGTCGGATAGGATTCGCCGGGTGCAAAGGCGGACAAGCCGCAAGTATGTCCTTTGCCGCCGATAGCTGTGGGCACCCCATACAACCGACAGGTAATCGGACGAAAGTCGTATAGGTCACATAGATCCTTATCATTGAGCAGGGCACAGCGAACCGATTCGGCTGCAATATTTTCCAGAATTTCCTCGTCGGTACTCCCCGCCTTCATCATTTTACCCGCTCTTTTTTTAATCTGAAAGGTTTTGCGGTCCGCGCGGTTGGCCCTTTCGTACATTGCCTCGCGCTGCTCACCCTCGAAGGCGGCCTTGAATTTGTGGTTGACATACAGGGCCTCTATGAGGGTTAGATCAAAGAGGGCATGGCAACAGTCCGCGCAACCCAACTCACACTTTACACACTCCGGATGAGCCTTTTTAACCTGATTAAAGGCATCCTCTGTAGCCGCTACCAGTTCTTCATACTTTTTAAAATACGGCGAAAAATCAAAATCCATATAGACCCACCTCTCTATAGTCGACCCGTTCGTCGAAGTGGTATATTAAAAAAATCAGACTGCCGATTGTTTCACGTGAAACACTATTTCCCGATGCAAAACTCACTGAATATGTGTTCGAGTATGTCCTCCCGCTGGTGCCGGCCAAGGATTTTGTTGAGGCTAAGTCGGCAGTCTTCTAAATCAAGGGCGGTCAACTCTCCGGGGTCCCCCTGCGTTTTGCTCTCCAGCGCTGCCCGGGCAGCCCTTAAGCTTTCCTGGACCAGCTGCTTTTGTCTTAAGTTAGGGGCGAAATCACTGTTCATCAACCCCTGTTGGTCACCAGCCACGAATCCGTAAACGGCAGTTTCCAACTCCGCCAGGCCCTCGCCGTTCAAGGCCGATATTCGCAAACAGGGTCTTTCCAACCATTCATCCGGTAAGCTGATAGGGTGCTCGAAATTTTCCAGGTCTTTTTTATTGATAACAATGAAATGTGCCTTGTCCTCAATCTTTTTATATATTTCCAGGTCCTCTGCCTGAACGCCGCGGCCTTCCTCGATAACAAACAATATCAGGTCGGCCTGCTCAATATTCTGATGAGTCTTTTCAATACCGATTTTTTCAACCGGGTTGTCGGTTTCTTGCAATCCGGCCGTATCAACTATTACGACTGGAATCCCCTGAATGTTAATGAAGTCCTCGACTGTATCACGGGTTGTACCGGGTATGTCAGTCACGATGGCCCGGTCATCACGTACAAGCCTGTTCATTAAACTGGACTTGCCGACGTTCGGGCGCCCCACCACCGCCAGCCGGAGTCCTTCACGTAAAATACGACCTTCCAGGGAATGATCAAGTATGTTTTTAAGGGGCGCAATTATCTTTTCCTGTAATGTCTTGGTGTCAGATTCCAAAGGATCATCGCAATCGACATCCTCAGGAAAATCAATGCGCGCCTCATTATACGTGATCAATTGCGTAACAGTGCTGTTGATATCTTCTATTTCGCGGCGCAGGCGGCCGCCCATTTGGGAGCTGGCCATTTTGGCGGCGGCGGTGGTCTTGGCGTTGATTAAATCAACTACCGCCTCTGCCTGGGTCAGGTCGATGCGCCCGTTTAAAAACGCGCGGCGCGTAAATTCTCCCGGTTCTGCTAAATGGGCTCCTAGTTCCACAACAATGTTTAGAATTGCGTTTAAAACAACGGGACCCGCGTGTGCATTTATCTCAACAACATCCTCACCGGTGTAACTTTTAGGTGCGCGCATGGTGGCCACCAGGACCTCATCAATCCGGCTGCCATCTTCCGGTTGTACGATTATCCCATAGCGCAATCGATACGTTTTGAAGGTGACGGCTTCGTCTTGTGTCTGCTTTTGATTTTTACTGCGGAAAACTGCACTGGCTATGCGGATGGCATCGGGGCCGGATATTTTTATGATCCCAACCCCTCCAAATCCACGGGGAGTACAAATTGCGGCAATGGTACTGCGATCCATTGTTTTAGTCAGGCCGATTAGAGCCTCTTTTAAGATTATGGCGACGCTTTTTAGGCATCACTACCAATTTACGGAGATAGCCGTGGCCAACGCTTTTGGTCGTTACATGCGTATCGTTCTTTAACGCAAGATGCACGATGCGGCGGTCATGGGCATTCAGCTGCCCAATGGTAGCCGGCCTACCATTCTTTTTGGCTTTCTGAGCCGTCCTTTCGGCTAGATTTTCAAGGTTCTGCCTCTTCTTGGCCAGGTACCCTCCCACATCAATACTAACCCGCACCCGCTCTCGACTGTTACGGTTGACCACTTTCTCAACGAGGTACTGAATGGCTTCAAGGGTCTGACCGCGTTTTCCAATGAGGACTCCGGCGTTGCCGCCTTCGATTTTGTAGGTGATCCGCCCGCCTTCGTCCCATGTGCGGACACGGGTCCCGGAAGTAATGCCGGCGGCGATTTTACCCAGTGCTTCCTGTCCGATTATAGCGGGTTCAGAGAGTTCGGCAGCATCTTGAGCAACTGGGGTGACTTCAAAAGACGAATCACCCGGGCCCAGATTCCTATCCACCTGTTTTTCTTGCACAATTACCCGTATTTGGGCCTTTTTAACACCCACAAGGCCGAAAATCCCGGTCGAGCCAGGGGTGACGATTTCATAATTAAGGTTTTCTTCTTTAATTTCGAGATGTTGACAGGCCTTTAGTACAGCCTGCTCAACATTCTTTCCCTTAAAAATCACTTCCGAGGTCATCCAAGCCACCGTCCTTACGCGAATTTCTTTTGAATATAATACTGCTGGGCAATGGAGAGCACGTTGTTGACCAACCAATAGAGAACCAGGCCGGACGAAAAGTTGATGAAGATGAAGGTAAAGACAATCGGCATGGCCATCATCATTTTAGCCTGGGCCGGATCTCCCATGGGCGGCGACATTTTCTGCTGTAAAAACATGGAGGCCCCCATGACCAGGGTGAGCACCGGAATGCCGTACGGTGGTTCCATTAAAGGAATGCTGAAACCTAAATTGAAAAGTCTATCGGGCGCCGACAAATCGTTGATCCAACCAATAAAGGGGGCATGTCGCAATTCAATGGCCTCATAAAGCATCCGGTAAAGAGCGAAAAAAACAGGAATCTGAAGAACCATCGGTAGACACCCCCCCATAGGGTTTACCTTATAAGTCCGATACAGACTCATGGTCTCCTCGTTAAGTTTCTTTTTATCGTTTTTGTATTTTTCACGGAGCTCGGCCATCAGCGGCTGAATGCGTTTCATTTCATTCATGGACTTGTAGCTTTTTGTCCCCAAGGGCCAGAGTAGAATCTTTATGATAATGGTAATGATGATAATGGCGAGGCCGTAATTAGGGACGACGCTGTAAATCATGTTCATAAAATGCAGGCAGGGCTTGGCGAGGAAATCGAACCAGCCAAAGTCAATCAGGTGCCCCAACCCTTTTCCAACTTCGTTAAGCAGGTCCATCTGCTTGGGCCCCATGAACAACTGGTGTTTTATAACGACCTGCTGGCCAGGTTCAATCCGGGTACTGGGGTGAACATACTTGTTCGTCAGCACCTTTTCGGTAGCCCCTAGCACAAGATCCGCTTTGTTATTGGGATCAGTCAACAGGCCGGTAAGAAAGTAGCGGTCCTGCAAGGCGATCCATTCAATGTTTCCATTGTAGGTGTTCGTCTTTTCGATGCTTTTAATTTTAATCTGTTCGAGTTCGTTATTTATGAACGCGCTGGGGCCTTCGAACGTGTAAGATGTTTTTTGGGGTCGGGGTCCGGCCAGTTCGACAGTTGGCTGCTCTACCAGCGGGCCGGTGGTGTGATTTATTATGGCGATATCAAGATCAATAAGGTATTGGCCGGGATGAAAGGTGTATGTCTTCACCACGTCAATGCCATGGGGACCTCTCCAGGTAAGAACCAGGCTCTGTTTCTCGCCCTCAACAATCAGATTGGTCGGTTGATTCCCGATGGAGAAGATGGCCTTGTGGGCCCCGCCCAAACGGCTGTCTTCGAAATGAACGCGGGTGGTTCCGTCCTTCACAACAGCCGGTACCAGTTCTAACATGTTACCGTTTTCGCCGACGCGATCCATGTAGTCTTTCAGCCGAAAACTGGTGATAGCGGCCCCACGTTCACTGATCCGGGCTTCGTATTTATCGGTTTTGATCATTACATCCCGGGCGACTGAAGGTTGAACCAAGGGAGAAGTCGGGGCAGCTTCCCGGGGTGCCTTTTCCAGATCAGTCGCAGGCTGGACCGGTGGTGCCGGCCTCTTCACAACGGACCCGGACGGCGTTTGTTCGGGTGTGGTTTCGGTCTGCTCAGCGACAGGCGGCTGAACCGGTTTTTTTTCCGTAAAAAAGGCGTCCCATATAAAAAAAACTAAAAATGATAGCCCGATGGCAATAATCAGTCTTACCTGGTCCATGCTCTTCTCCTGATGTCACCCAATACGAAATTTTGCCCGGTATTGTTGTAAGTATTGAATAACGCGTTAAGTCCCATGTTCATATTGAATTCTTATTTTTTCCGGGGCTTATGTTTACGGTAGGGGATCATAACCACCACTGTGAAACGGGTGGCATTTAGCTATTCTCTTGAACGACAGGTAACAACCCTGCAGTACGCCATATCTGCTGATGGCCTGATAACTGTATTCAGAACAGGAAGGATAGAATCGGCAATTCCGGCCAAGGTAAGGCGAAATGGCCGCCTGATAGAATCTAATTACAATTAGGGCTAACTGTCGAATGGCTATTTCTCCGCGATCCTTAAAAATATTTCGTGCAGGCACCTTATCACCTGTTCCCGGGTTGCTGTCGCGGCACTTTTCTTGGCAATGAGATTGATGTCCCAGGCATCCTCCAACCGGTGCTTGTTCAGACGGAAAAACTCACGACACGTTCGCTTGATCCGATTGCGGGTTACTGCAGATCCGACTTTTCTGGAAACGGTGAGTCCCAGTCTTGATCTGTCACCCGGCCTCTTTTTGTAGATACAGAGGAAGTGCCGACGATGATATTTATCCCCGTCTCGGGCAAGAGACAGGTAATCACCTCTTTTCCGTAACCGGTCTTGCTTGGGGTACCCGTATTCCGACATAGTTGCGGTTTCGGTGTGCAGCCCGCCGTGGCGCTTTTCCGGTCGGCCCGGTTTCCTGCGGACCAATGAGAAAAAAGAATCCACCCCGGGGCGCATTCTTTTTTCACGGTGTTTATTCGCTTATGATCCAGATGGCTAACAGGCGAGGCGCGCTCTGCCTTTGGCTCTTCTCCGGTTGATAATCCGGCGCCCGGCCTTGGATGACATCCGTTTTCTAAATCCGTGGGTCCGGGCTCTTTTGATTCTGCTTGGTTGAAATGTCCGTTTCATTTTACATGTTTCCTTTTATCTAATCCGATCCATACTTGCCCAGCGGCATCTTTAGCCTTTAATAGTCCACTACAATCGGACACCATATACACATACAATTGTGGATGTCAAGATTGAAAATAGAGGCTTTCTCAAAAACTAAGCCTGTTGTTCAAATATGTCGAATTCCTCCATATGAAACTCTTTGTGAGGGTATATGATCACAGGCTTGCCGGTGATTTGCTCCAATAGAACGATGACTTGGTTTTCCTCCCCGTGCAGATACTCGGCTATTTCGGGATTGACCCGCAGGGTAAAGCGCTCCCCGGTCATATCCTGGGCAGCCCGCAGTATTTCCCGGTAAATGTTAAAACAGATCGTGCGCCGTGAAATTTGGTAACCGGCACCCTCACAGTAGAAACAGGGTTCACACATGAGGCTGGTTAAAGACTTTTTAACCCGTTTGCGGGTCATTTGAATCAACCCCATTTCGGAGAAGGGCAGAATGTTGATCTTGCTACGATCTTTCTTCAACGCGTCTTTGAAAGCGTTGTAGATTTTGTCCTGGTTGGACTTTTTATCCATATCTATGAAATCAATGATGATGAGCCCGCCGATATCGCGCAGCCTTACCTGGTATGCAATTTCCTTGACGGCTTCAAGATTGGTTTTAACGATGGTTTCTTCCAGGTTGTGCTTGCCCACGTAACGTCCGGTATTGACATCGATGGCCACCAGAGCCTCGGTTTGTTCAATCACGATGTAGCCGCCGGATTTGAGCCACACTTTCTTCTGCAGCGCCCGGGATATGTCCCCTTCCAGGTTATACGCATCGAAAATCGGTTCGCTGCCTTCATAAAGTTCAATTGAGTTTCGCAGACCCGGCATGAAGGTTTCTATAAATCTTTTAATGGTATCGTAGGCACTTTTCGAATCTATGATGAGACGCTCCGCCTCGCTGGTCAACAGATCCCGCAGGGCCCGCAAACTGACATCGAGCTCCTTGTGCAGCAACGCCGGGGCTGAAGCGGCCTGGTATCTTTTTAAGATGTTCTTCCAGAGATTGTTCAGAAATTTCATTTCCTGGGACATCTTCTGGCTGTCTATGCCCTCGCTGGCAGTCCGGGCTATGTATCCGATGTGGTCATCTCGCATATCACCGATCATCTCCTTCAGCCGGCTTCTTTCCTCCTCGTCTTCAATCTTACGCGACACCCCGATATGATCTGAATTGGCCATGAGAACCAGGTATCGTCCGGGCAGGGAAACGTGCCCGGTTACCCGGGCGCCCTTGGTGCCGATGGGCGACTTGGCAACATGCACCAAGATTTCCTGCCCTTCCCGCAGCAGCTCCTCAATGTGTTTTTCACGGTCGGGCACATTGAAATATTCAGCAACCCCCGAATCTTTCTCGGCAGCATCTTGTTGGGCTTCGTCATCATCGAAAGCCTGCGCATAGTCATCCTGGCTGTAAAAACGTTCATCAATGACATCGTTTACATGCAGAAAGGCGGCCTGTTCGAGACCAATATTGACAAACGCGGCCTGCATGCCGGGTAAAACCCGCTGTACCCGGCCTTTATATATATTCCCGGCAATATCAGAGCCGTCTTTTCGCTGGACGAACAGTTCCACGATGGTCCCATCCTCCTGGATGGCGACCCGGGTTTCGTGTTCCGCAACGTTCACTATCAATCGTCTATACATGCTTGGTTTCCGCTTTTTTGCAAAACCTGGTTTCTGCATTTGAACAGCGCCTGGTTCCGCTTGTCATTAAGGTGTGGCGGTCCGCGTTTCTATACCGGCCCGGTGCCCAATTTGAGAATACGCGCGGTGCGAATACTATCCTGACCCAGTTTGAAGATACTCCCGAGAACATCGGCCGGTCGCACGGTTTTACCAGCATCCGTATTAAGTCTTAAAGATAACTCTTTTTCAGACGAAATTACAATATTTCCAACCATTTTTTTAAGATCGAGCTCCTTCCGGCGACCTTTTTTGCCGGTCTTGGTAAAGATCCACTCCGCGGCACTTTTAAACTCAGCCAGGCGTTGATCGGCAAACGAGCCGACCTGCAGTGCGACAGCGTAATTTACCGGAGGCGGCGTACCGCCTTTCGTTTTCCGGGCCCTGGAAATTGACCGGACCTGCAACCCGCGGGGCAATTCCCGGTTCAGCCGGTCGATAAGCCCCTGCTCGTCCTCTGTGTTCAAAATGGCTACCTTGAAAAATTCTGCCTGGCTTTCCATACCCAGGGGCAGGGTGTCCTGAAAGGAAAGTTTGGCCTTGGGATGATGCCCCGGGGTAAATTTAACCGTGATAGCGGCCCTTTTTAAAGCGCGTGCAAAAATGCTGGCCATTTCCAGGTGGCCGAGAAAGCGGGCATCGCCGGTTTTGGAAAATTGAACCTTCACCGAACGGAAGTGCTCGTCGTCTTCCGGCGGATTGGCCGGCAGCGCACTTTCCGTGCGGTCCGCAATGTCAATGGAAAGCAGCGGTTCCAGGATTTCGAAATCACAGACGCCGCAGTCGTTGCACTCACCGTGCCGGCAGTCGGCAGACGTTTGGCCGCTCAGGGCCAACTGCCATTCCGCCTGCAAAAATGACTTGTCAACACCGATATCAATAACATCCCATGGCAATGGTTCATCCGGGGAGCGCTGTCGCCGGGTGTAAAAATCCATGTCAATGTCACTCTCGGCAATTGCCGCCTGCCATAGATCCAACCTCAATTTATCACCCCAGCCATCAAAGCGGCATCCCTGGCGATAGGCATTCACCAGCAAACGGCTGAGCTTGCGGTCACCCCGGGACCAGAGTCCCTCCAGAAGGCTGATTTCAGGGTTTTGCCACTTGAATTGAATTCCCGGCAGTTTCAACGCACGCCTGAGTCGATTCAGATTTTCCCGGGATGCTTCCAGGGATATCTGGGGAGACCACTGAAAAGGGGTGTGCGGTTTGGGAATAAAGGTCCCCACGCTGACATTGAGGTTGCGACGGCGCGCTTTTTCATCGCGGCTGTGCCGCAATGACTTGACCAACCGGATCAACTCATCCAGGTCTTCCGGGGTCTCCGTGGGAAGCCCGGTCATAAAGTAGAGCTTGACCAGTTTCCAGCCCAGGGAAAAGGCGTCATCGACCGTGTTTTGAATATCCGCCTGGGAAATGTTTTTATTGATAACATCGCGCAACCTCTGGCTGCCGGCTTCCGGTGCAATGGTAAATCCGGTTTTACGGACCTTTTTTATCTGTTGCATCAGTTCCGGTGTCAAAGTGCCGGCCCGCAGGGAGGGCAGCGATATGGCAATATGCTGGTTCTCACAAGTCGCCATCAAATATTCCATAAGATCCGTGATGTGACTGTAATCACCAGTGCTCAGCGACAAAAGTGACAAATCTTCGTAACCGGTCAGTTTCAGGCTGTCCCGCGACAGCGCGGCCAATGTGGGGGCAGAGCGTTCCCGCACCGGCCGGTAAATCATACCGGCCTGGCAAAACCGGCAACCCCGGGTGCACCCCCGGGAAAGCTCCAGCCGCAAACGGTCATGGACCGGCCGCCCATAGGGCACCAGGGGGGCGGTTGGAAACGGGGCCTGATCAAGACTGGAAACGACGGTGCGTTGTATGGTCGTTTGGGTGGTTCTTTCCGGTATAAGGGTCTGAAACCCATCTTTGTCATAAACGGCCTTGAAAAATGACGGGATATAAACGCCGGTAAGGCGGTCCCATGCTTTGAGCAGGACCTCCTTGTCCCGGGTCCCGGCCTGTTTCCATTCGATCCAGGCGGCGGCCATATCCTGGACGACCTGCTCGCCATCCCCGATAACCACTGCATCAAAAAAATCTGCCACCGGTTCCGGATTACACGTGCAGGGCCCCCCGGCAATGACAAAGGGGTGGGAGTCGTCCCGCTCCCGGGCGAAAAATGGAATACCCCCCAGATCGAGCATGGTCAGTATGTTGGTATAATTCAACTCATATAGAAGGCTGAAACCGATGATATCCATGCTCGCCAGGGGTGTTCGGCTTTCCAGGGTACCCAGCGGAATTCCTGAGTTGCGCAATTGCGCTTCCATATCACTGCCGGGCGCAAAAACCCGCTCGGCGCAGATGTCCGGCCTAGCGTTGAGGACGTGGTAGAGAATCTGCATGCCGAAATGGGAAGTACCGATCTGGTAGAGGTCTGGAAAGGCCAGGGCCACCTTTAGGGCAATTGCCTGGTGATCCTTGTGAACACTGTTGATCTCGTTCCCGAGATACTGACTCGGCTGCTCTACAAAGGGCAGTAGGTCTTGAACGCTTTTGGGGGGCATGTTATAAATTTTACCTGTGTTTCTGTAGAAAAAGGAATTAAAATGCCAGAAAAGCCAGCGGTAAGCAATAAAAACATCTGTATTATTAACAGAATCTTTCTGGTTGGCCTGATCAGCTGTCTCCTGGTCTCCCCGCCCGCTCTTGCTGAAAAATATAACCGCGAAACCGCCGTTGTCAAAACCGTCAAACGGGTAGGACCGGCAGTGGTAAACATCAGTTCGGAGTATGAAACCCGGCCGGAGCAGAACCCGTTCAATGCATATGGCATGGACCCTTTTTTCGAGCGCTTTTTTAAAGATTTTTTCGATCATGGGTACAACCGCCAGCAAAAGCGGACGAGTTTGGGTTCCGGAGTCATCATAGACGGCAAGCGGGGCTTCATCCTGACCAATGCGCATGTTATCACCCGGGCCGGTACGATTACCGTTACCCTCAAAGATGAGCGCGAGTTCAATGCCCAGATTGTCGGTGCCGATCCTGATTCCGATCTGGCGGTATTGAAAATCGAATCCCAAGGCCCCCTCCCCGATATCCAGATGTCCCGCAGCGACGATCTGTTGATCGGCGAAACCGTGATCGCCATCGGCAATCCTTTCGGTTTTTCGCACACCGTGTCGACCGGCGTGATCAGTGCCGTAAACCGGAGCGTCCGCACCGAAGCGCGCACTTTTCACGATTTTATCCAGATCGATGCCCCGATCAATCCCGGCAATTCGGGCGGCCCCCTGCTGAATATCAATGGTGACCTGATCGGCATCAACACCGCCATTTATGCCAACGCCCGCGGTATCGGTTTTGCGATTCCGATCAACAAAGCCCGCCGAATCGTTTCCGACCTGATCGCTTATGGCGAAGTTATCCAGGCCTGGATCGGCATGTTGGTACAAGACCTGAATCGTGAATTGGTTGAATATTACAAAATCCCCACCGGCAAGGGGGTCATCGTGGAAGCGGTTACCCGCAAGGGGCCGGCGGACCGCGCCGGGATAAAAAGCGGTGATATTATCATGAAGATCAACGCGCGCCCGGTGCCTTCCAACAGCGCCTTTCAGGATATCATGCGGGGGGTGGCCGCCGGCCAGACCATCACGGTCCACCTCAAGCGCCGGGACAAGCTTATTACGGCCAGAGTCAATGCCACGGTTTTCCCGCCCGGGCAAGCCATGGCCCTGGCCGAGCGCTTACTCGGGGTGGCCGTCGCCGACCTGGATCGGAAAGCCCGCCGAAAATACCGCGTCGCCGCCGACACAGGTGTGCTGATCACCAACCTGCGCACCGGCACCTACCTGGACAGGATCGGGGCCGGACCGGGAGATGTCATCCGCCGCATAGATGATTATAATATCAACAATGTTGAGGATTTTAAGGTCGCCATTGTCAAATTTCGCCGGAAAAAATCGGTGGTACTGCTGCTGCAGCGCGGACATCGGGGATATTATATTACTGTTAAACTGTAAAATCGGTTTAAAAGCCCCCGAACAGGCCCAATCTCTGTGTTGGGCCCTCGGTTCAAATCCTCGAAATACTGACAAGTATTCCTCCGGTTTGAACCTCACGGCCGCCTTGACCTTGAACCTGTTAGGGGGCTTTTAAACCGATTTAATTAAAAAAGGACACGGTGATTAGCGAGGAGAATTATGACGCGTGAAAAGATAGTAAAGCTGCTGGGGTCAAAAAGCCCGGCGGACACAGTGTTGATAAAAGGCTGGGTCCGCACCCGCCGTGATTCCAAGGGTTTCTCTTTTCTGGAAATCAATGACGGCTCATGCCTGAATAATATTCAGGTAATTGCGGATGAGACCCTGGCCAATTATGATGATATTTGTAAGATCACCACCGGTTCAGCCGTGGCGATTACCGGCCGCCTGGTTGAATCCCAGGGAAAGGGCCAGAGTTGGGAAATTCAAGCGACAGCCGTCGATATCATCAATATTGCCCCGGACAACTTTCCCCTGCAAAAAAAGCGGCACACCGATGAATTTTTACGCACCATCGCCCACCTGCGACCACGCACAAACAAATACGGTGCGGTATTTCGCATTCGGTCGGAACTGGCTTTTGCCGTGCACAAATTCTTCCGGGATCGCGACTTTCGTTATATCCACACCCCGATCATCACCGGCAGTGATTGCGAGGGCGCCGGCGAGCTGTTTCGGATCACGACGCTGGCGCCGGATAGGACCGCTATTAAAGATGGCGCGGCCGACTTTGCGGATGATTTTTTCGGTACCGAGGCCAACCTCACCGTTTCCGGTCAGCTTTCGGCGGAAATGCTGGCCTTGTCACTGGGGGATGTTTATACGTTCGGACCGACCTTTCGGGCTGAAAACTCCAACACCAGCCGGCACGTAGCGGAGTTCTGGATGGTGGAGCCTGAAATGGCCTTTTGTGATCTGGACGGCAACATGCAGCTGGGAGAAGACCTGATCAAGTTTCTGGTAACCTGGGTCATGGATCACTGTGCCGACGATTTGAACCTGTTTGCCCGGTTCGTCGACAAGACCCTGATGCCCACGCTCGAGAATGTCGTGACCTCCGATTTTGAGCGTCTGCCCTATACAGATGCAATTGAAATATTGAAAAAATCCGGCCAGAAGTTTGACTACGTCGTGGATTTTGGAAAAGATCTCCAGTCGGAACACGAACGGTACCTGTCTGAGCAGCACTTTAAAAAGCCGGTCATTCTGTACGATTATCCCAAAGAAATCAAGCCGTTCTACATGCGTATCAACGCCGACGACCGGACGGTGGCGGCCATGGATGTATTGGTGCCGCGGATCGGTGAGATCATCGGTGGCAGTCAACGCGAAGAGCGCCTGGATGTCCTGGAAAGCCGCATCGCTGAATCCGGTATTGCCATGGAACCATACTGGTGGTATCTCGATGCCCGCCGCTTCGGCAGTGTCGAGCACAGCGGATTCGGCATGGGATTTGAGCGGGTCCTGATGCTGGTAACGGGAATCACCAATATCCGGGATGTGATACCCTTTCCGCGGACACCCGGCAGTATCGAGTTTTAACTGGTTTTCAGGAGGACCGGAGCCGCCGACACCCATAATTTTTGGTGTTGCGCAAAACAAACCCCGGGGTGCCCATTTGGGTACCTCCGGGGTTTGTTGATCAGGCCCTTAACCCGGCTTTTAAGCGCTTTTAAACTTTGGGTGTAATTCCAGGATAAGATCAATCGCCAAAAATGTTTCGCGCCTATTCTTTAAGGCAGCGCAGTTTGGCCAGATCCTCGGCATAGCCGTAAAGGTGCAGCCCCTTGCTCTCCACAACCATCTCTCCGTCTTTAACCCCGATTTCTCCGGCCATGTACTCCTTGAGATTCTGGATCCCGGCCAAGTTAGCCGGCAGGCCGCCCCATAAATCCCAGGAGCGAAAATAGACAAAAAAGTTGAGCGTACCATCCTGAATACGGGTATCGATCGATCTCAAACAGGGCGGATCCAGCAAGGTGCAGTCCGAAGGATGGGCTACCTGCAGCACCATCTGGTTGTTGCGGTGGCCGTGCTTTTTGTAAGTTTGGATGATCCATTCGATCTGGTTGAGATAGAGCTGCCCGTCCTCTGCAAACACAGCGCTGCCATCCACTTCGCGCTTGTCGATAATCTCGGCGTTGGCTTCTTCCCACCAGGCAAGTTTGTTGCCGGTCAGCGGCGCCCTGGTAAGCCGCTCACCATAGGTGTAGGACTCGCCGATCTCTTTTTCACCGGTCATCAGATACTCGATATATGAGCGGTCATACCCGTCGCCGCCATAAATGTAGGCCTCTTCAACGGGGTTGGGGATACCGCAGGACGGCGGGATATCCGGGATCACCGGATGGGTGCCGGGATATTTCACATGCCCGCAGAAATAATCGTATTCCAGCCGCGTTTGTCCGGCATAGGACCCCCGGTCAATGGTAAATCGGCGGCCTTCATCAAGAATATCGTGTACCGCTTGAAACCAGAGATCCGGCAGGTCGCGCGCTTCAACAAAATGAATTTTCATAACAGGTCCAACTCCGGTAAGAGGTTATCGTTTCTGACAGGATGGCTGAAAATAACGCTCATCGCCACCCCGGGTCAAGGAACAGGTACGATTGTATTTGAAGCCTTTTTAAAAACGCATTTTGGTTCAATATCAAGGCGGCCGGGAATATCGGACCGGAGGAATACGGGGAGTATTTCGAGGATCGGATATTCGCGCCCAACGCCGAGATTGGGCCAAAAGGCGTTCTTAAAATGGCTTCAACAGCGGCTCCACCCGCAGTCCGGACTGGAACACAAGATACACCCGCTGGTCCGGTTCAAAGGACTCCCGCAATCCGGGCATTTGGGGTTGCCCACGGCCGGGCTGTCGTCTTCTGAAAAATGGATCTCAGCGTCTTCCAGTTGCTCCATAACCTTGCGGTAAATCGGACTGTTTTGCAGGGCGATATCCAGGCCCTTTCCCATGCCGGCAGCACAGCTGTTCACTTCCACATTTTTACCGGAAAGAATGGCGCGCGTGCAGGCTGTGCAATGAATGGCTTTCATTGATTTTATCAGAGCTTCCGGGGCTATCCCGGCCTGCAGGCAATATGACAGGAGCACCCCCAGTGCCTTGGTATTGGCCGTACAGCCGCCACCTTCCGTGCGGATAAACACCTCGATCACGCCTTCATTATCGAAGTGGGGGTCCACATATAGTTTACCGCAGGCCGTTTTCATTTTGAGGCTGGGTCCGGTGGTCGCCCGTGGCCGTTTTTTCAGCTCACCTCTTTCGAGGCTTTCACCGGTTTTCTTTGCGGCGGCGGCGACTTCATCATAAAGGGCCTGTACATCACGGGAACCCTGGCGGTAGAAGGTAGTGCCTTTGCACTGCGCCTTCCAGGCTCGCAGGAAGGCTTTGGAAACGGCCTTCTTGGTAGTTTGGTAGGGTGCGTTGATGGTCTTGGAAACGCCCGCATCCACCCCACTGGTCTGAAAGTCCGCCTGAACGGCTATGTGCTCATTCAGGGACATATCGTCTGTTGTTACAAAATAATCAGGGAGCGGATTTTCACCGGTTTTCTCAAGCCAGTGGCGAAATACCGCGGGCATCATGGCCAGCTTTTCGCCTTCGAGGCACTCCTTGGTGTAATTGAAGCCAAAATGTGGTTCACACCCGGATGAACAATCGGCCAGCACCGACAGGGTACCGGTCGGGGCAATGGAGGTCAGCGCCCCGTTTCTGTGGGGAGTTGCGCCGGTGTCGAATTGCTCGAAAAAGGGCGCCGGGCCGCGTTCGGCAGCTAGCTGTTCGGAAGTTTCCAGCGCCTGGCTGTAAATGGCATCCATGATCTTTCCGGCCATTTTGACCGAATCCTTGGAACCATAACGCAGGTTTAATTTGATACACAGATCGGCAAACCCCATCACGCCAAGGCCGATCTGTCGGAACTGTTTGGTAACCTTTTCGATCTCCTTGAGGGGATAGTGGTTGGTGGAGATCACCGAATCGAGAAACCGGACAGCCGTGGCTGTGATGGACTTGAGTTTCTTCCAATTGACGCGGGCTTTTCCGGAAATCCAATTGCCCGTAACCACCGCGTTGAGGTTTATGGATCCCAGGTTGCAGGAACTGTAAGGCAGAAGCGGTTGCTCCCCACAGGGGTTGGTGGCCGTTATACGGCCCGCCGCCGCCAGGGGATTGTGTTTGTTGATGGTATCCAGAAACACGATTCCCGGCTCCCCGTTGCGCCAGGCGGCCTCGACCAGCGCATTCCAGATTGCCCGGGCATTTACAGTTTTGCGCTTTTTATCTTTGAAAACCAGGTTATAGTCTTCATTCTGTTCGACCGCCCGCATGAAGGCATCGGTCACCCCCACCGAAATATTGAAGTTTTTAAGTTCGCCCTCAAGGGTTTTGCAGGTGATGAAGTTTTCGATGTCCGGGTGATCAACCCTTAAAATGCCCATGCTGGCGCCGTGCCGGGTGCCGCCCTGCTTTATGATATCCCCAATGGTATAGTCGAATATCCCCATTATCTTGATGGGGCCGGTCGCGCGACCGTCGGTCGAACCGACCAGATCGCCCCGGGGGCGGATGTTCGAAAAATCCATGCCGGTACCGCCGCCATAGGCCTGTACATCCACCGCATCGGACAGGGTTTTGAAAATCCCTTTACGGCTGTCTTCCAGCGGCAGGACAAAACAGGCGCTGCCCGAGCCGTTGTTCCTTCCTAAATTTCTCAGGGTTGGGCTGTTGGGCAGGAATGTCAGGTCATGAATCAACTCGCAATAGGTCCGCGCCCACTTCTTGCGGTCAGACGGCGAGGTTTCATCTTCGGCGACCTTGTCTGTGACCCGATGGCACAGATCCTCCCAGGTTTCACCCTCGGCGAAATAGCGTTTCTCCAGAACTTTTATAGCATTTTGCGATAGGGACATCATAAACTCCATACCGTTATACGCACACGGCCTCTCGATCTCTCACAATATATCAATAAAATGACCGTTTTCAATTGTTTAATAAAAAAAAGACCGGAAGGAAAAACTTCCGGTCTTTATAACTTGCCTGTTGGGTGGCAATCAATAAAACAAGGCCACCACCTATATGTCAAGCATGCTGACTTCCAGCGCATTCTCCTGGATAAACTCCCGCCGGGGTTCCACTTCCTCACCCATCAAAACTGTGAAAATGGCGTTGGTTTCAATGACATCTTCGATCTTCACCTGGCAGAGGGTGCGCTTGGCGGGATCCATGGTCGTCTCCCACAACTGGTCCGGGTTCATTTCCCCAAGACCCTTATATCGCTGGAGGTTGAGACCCTTTTTGCCCTCCTCGATCATGTGCAGAACCAGCTCTTTTTTATCTTCGATCTTGGTTTCAACCGCCTCCTTGTCCGTTGTCACAACAGTAAACGGTGGGTTATCGCGTACCAACACCTTTTTACCGAGTAAACTGGCTTTCTGGTAATTGTTTGAATAGACCAGGCCCCGGCCTATTTTAAGCGGCAGGACATCTCTGTGCGGCCCGGCAGCGAAAGCCGCTTCCATAGAATTTTCAGGCGGCGGGGTAATGATCATTTCATAAACGCCGGCATCTTCATTCCAAAGCAAGTCTCCGGCGTCATACCCACCGGCCTGCAGCGCCGTCTGCAGACTTTCCATCTTGGCGTGGTCCTTGAGAAAGTCTTTTCCTTCGACGCCTTCTTTAATCAAAAAGTCAACAATATCCGCCATAATCCGCTTGGCCTCTATTTTTTCGATAATGGCCAGGTATTCGGAAAGTTCACATAGAAAAAGGTATAATTCGTGATCAGCCAGCGTGATATCGTTGATTTTCAAACTGCGTTTTTCACAGGCTCTTTTAAGGACAAAATCATTGAGTTCGGATTCGTCTTTCAAATAAATCGGGTTTTTTCCCTTACCAACTTTAAACAGTGGGGGCTGGGCAATATAAAGATATCCTTTGTCAACGATTTCAGGTATCTGCCGATAGAAAAAGGTCAGCAGCAGGGTGCGGATATGCGAACCGTCCACGTCAGCATCCGTCATGATGACGACTTTATGATAACGGATCTTGTCGATATCATATTCTTCCTTGCCGACCCCGGTACCCAGGGCGGTTATGATATTTTTGATCTCTTCACTGCGCAGGATTTTATCGAAGCGGGCCTTCTCAACATTGAGGATTTTACCTTTGAGCGGTAAAATGGCTTGAAATCTACGGTCCCGGCCCTGTTTGGCGCTGCCGCCGGCCGAATCACCCTCCACCAGGAAAATCTCGCGTTCTTCCGGCTCGGTGTACTGACATTCCGCCAATTTGCCAGGCAGGGTGGAGTCGATGAGCGATCCTTGTTTCCGGGCCAGATCCCGGGCTCGCTTGGCTGCATCCCGGGCCCGGGCCGCGTCCACGGCCTTGGACATGATTTTTTTGGCAACTGCTGGATTTTCTTCAAGGAAAATACTCAGTTTTTCGTTGACCAAAGACTCTACCAGACCCTTGACTTCACTATTACCCAATTTAGTTTTGGTCTGGCCTTCAAACTGGGGATTCATGATGCGGACACTGACAATCGCGGTTAGACCCTCCCGGATGTCATCCCCGCTGATCTTGGCTTGGAGGTTTTTCGGCAGGTTGCCTTTTAAGGAATACTGATTGATGGTCCGTGTGAGGGCGGCTTTGAATCCAATCAGGTGAAAGCCGCCTTCAGCTGTGTTGATGTTGTTGGCAAACGAGAAAATCTGATCTTTATACGTGTCGTTGTACTGGATGGCGACTTCCATCTGCACATCACTTTTGGTGCCTTCTATAAAGACCGGTTCGTGTAGCGGGTTGTGGTGGCGGTTTATATATTTTACGAAAGAGATGATGCCGCCTTCATAGTAGAATTCGTTGGTATCCTCGGTGCGTTCATCCTTGAGTTTTATCCGGATCCCACGGTTGAGAAAGGCAAGTTCGCGCAACCGACGGCTCAGAATGTCATAACTGTATTCCGTACTGTTGAAAATACTGCTGTCAGGTAAAAAATGAATCTTGGTGCCGCGTTTAGTGACAGCCCCATTTTCTTTTAATTCGTTGGTTTTTATACCTTTTTCATATGTCTGATGGTAGCTGCGGCCGTTACTGTAGATTTCCACTTCTAAAAAACTGGAGAGGGCGTTCACCACGCTGACCCCCACCCCGTGCAGGCCGCCGGATACCTTGTAACTGTCATTATCGAACTTGCCACCGGCGTGGAGTTTGGTAAGGACGACTTCAACTGCCGGCACTTTTTCAGTCTTGTGAATACCGACGGGAATTCCGCGTCCGTTATCTTCAACGGTAATGCTGTTGTCCGTATGGACCAGCACGGTGATCGTGTCGCAATGTCCGGCCATAGCCTCATCAATACTGTTATCCACCACTTCATAAACCAGGTGGTGCAGCCCGGCCACATCCACATTGCCAATATACATCGACGGCCTCAGTCTTACCGGCTCAAGACCCTCCAGAACATCGATACTACTCTCATCGTATGTTTTTTCCATTAGATACGCATAGGCATGATAACGCTTACAAAACGTTGCTCATCCTCCCCCTCGATAATACACGGTTTTTCTTCATCAATCAGGTTGATCAGGATACTTTCACTCTCCAGGACATTGATGGTATCTATAAAGAATCTGGGATTGAAAGCCATTTCCATGGCTTCACCATCAAAGGCAATTTCCATCTCTTCCTTAGATTCGCCGATATCGGGATTGGTGGAAGTGACCACTAATTTATCGTCTGAAAACCTGAAAATAACCCCCTTGTAGTTTTCAGAACTCAGAATAGACATTCTTTTCAGCATCATTTGGAATTCATTCTTATTCAGCCGTACCGCATGTCCGCCTCTAATTTTGATGATATCGGCATACTTGGGAAATTCACCCTCCAGCAAACGGATGATTATATTTTCGCTGTCCTTTTTGATAATAAGATGGCTCTCGCGAACACCGATTCCAACGGTTCCGTCTATATCCAAGAATTTATTGACTTCACTGAGGCCTTTTTTGGGAACAATGACGCTGGCCTCCATTCCCAGTTGTCCGATATCTTCCGACAAATAATCGGTTTTGGACAGGCGGCTTCCATCTGTTGAAACCATGCGCAGCAGTTTTTCCTCGTCGGTTTCTATTTTCTCGAGATAAACCCCGGTTATGTGAGCTCTTTTATCATCTGAGGAACTGATGGTCAGTGATTTTTCAATCATTTTCTTAAGCGCACTGCTTTCGATTTCAAAAAGGCCCTGGTCGTCTATGGCTGGTATACTGGGAAAATCATCCGGGTTCATACCCACGATGTGATATTCAACACTCTTGTTGCTGATCTCTATCCAGTGGTTTTCCACCTCATTGATCAGAATATCTTCACTCGGAAAATCACGCACGATCTCAAAAAATTTGCGGCCGTTTATGGCGATGGTTCCATTTGATTCCACGACGGCGGGATAAAGCCCCTCAAACCCCGTTTCCAGATCGGTGACCGCCAGAGATATGCCTTTTTCCGTGGCACTGACCAGTATATTGGAAGTGATGGCAAGATTGCTTTTGCGACCGGCTAATCCCTGCACTTTGGACAACACATCCAGAACATCGCTCTTTTTAATCATAAATTTCATAATGAGTTCCTTTCAAAAAAAGAATCCTGGTATTATGAATTAATACATTTCTTCATATGATTAACCGTTTTCGGCCAACTATCCGACACCCTATCTTTAATGAATAATTTAAATAGGTTGTGTATAAATGTGAGTACCTGTTCGTACAGGTAGGTCTTCTCTATTACCGCACCTTCAATATCATCGCCGCTTTCTACCGGAGCGACCGGCGGCGTCTTTAAACTGGAAATATTGAGACTCTCGCCTTTTAAATTAAAACTCCAGACATATTCACCCATGGTTTGGACAAGATTCATTTCAGTTACGACCGCCCACTTTTTGAGAGCCAGCAGACCCTCCTCGAGACCCGCATCGTCACCCTTGATGGTAATGGCCTCCAGGACCTCATCTTTTCTGCGCTTTTCAATAACCATGCGATTGCCGATGGTGAGCGAATCCAAATTCTGCGCGGCCGCCGGCAAACGTTCCGGTTCATTTTCTATCAGAAACCACAGCCAGGTTAAAAATTCGTAACCAATAAATTTATAACGGTTGTAACTGACACTGACGTCCAACATGGTTTATCCTGTAAAGGTGGTAGGTGCAAGTTTGGCAAGTCTGTCTTTTTCAGGTTCCGAAAGGTCAGCTAACAGATTTGCCATGGTAAACGGAAAAACCCTGATGAGTGTCAGCTTGAATGTTTTGGAAAACAGTGTTTCCAACTCCTCATTGGCCGATTTCAGATTGGAAAAAAACCAGAGTTTACCCCCCTCATAGTCCCAGATAAGGTCATAAATATTGGGGTTTGCCGGGATCCTTAGACTGAGGGCCGTTTTAACGTGTTCCCGGATTTCACTCTTCTCATTTTTGGATAGAAAATCGCGGCCTTATTCAGCCAGGCGCTTGGACATTTCTAAAAAATAGTGTTTCTTCATAGTTTTCGAAGGGATACTTTTTTTATCGATCCTGAGCGAAAATAGAAAAAGGGTGTCTATGGACACCCCGGAAAGTTGAAATTCCGGTTTGTATGGATTCTCAAAGGAGGCCCACCCGGATACCAATTCTTCAGATTCATTATCGATGTCGGTGATAGAATTCTTCTGTAAGCCTTCCAGGACTGCTTCGTTTACCGGGGTGGGCAGTTGTCCCTCAACTTTGTACTGGGTAATGGAAACCGAGGAAGATAAAACGCCCATTAAAATGACCCCTGAAATCCATGTGATCCATGTCCGGGTGGTAAATACTGATTGACGAATTCCCCGTATGGGTTTTAAAAGAAAATACAACCATACCAATAGATTGTGCTCAATATCATAAAAACATGTATATATAGCCTTTTTTAAGGGTAGTTACAAGATAATTTTAGCCTTTCAGCACCTTGAAAACAACCTGCTTTTTAATAAAAACAATAGATATTCTATTTATTTTAATATAATTTAAAAGAATAAGATTAATGACTGTTCATAACCCCAACAAAACTATAAATACCTGAATTATAATAATAATATTTAAATGTAGAATATCGATATCCAGCGGGATAAAAATGTAGCAACCGGTCTTTTAATAACAGCCCTGACAAAGTTGCTCATAACCATCGAGTTATGAACAATCTGTCGATAGGTTACAGACAGGCGGTAAATGAATTTTATTGGTGATCTCCACGTTCATTCTAAATTTTCCCGGGCTACCTCCAAAAGTCTCGATCTCGAGAATTTATACGTATTTTCGCAACTTAAAGGTATAACTGTTGTTGGTACCGGTGATTGCACCCACCCAGGATGGTTTTCTGAGATAAGAGAAAAACTCGTTCCGGCCGAAAAGGGTTTATTGCGTCTCAGAAAAGATATTGAAAAGGCCTGCGATCGGCAGGTTCCGGAAATCTGTCGCGGACCGGTACGATTTATCCTACAGTCGGAAATAAGCAATATATATAAGAAAGATGGTAAAACCCGCAAGAACCACAATCTCGTGTTTTTTCCCGATCGCGCGACTGCCGGTCGGTTCAATCAAAAATTGGACAGCATCGGCAATATTAAATCGGACGGCCGCCCTATTTTTGGACTTGAGGCCCGTAACCTTCTTGAAATATTACTTGAAGTAGACGATAGCGCCTTTTTTGTACCGGCCCATATCTGGACTCCCTGGTTTTTACTGCTGGGTTCCAAGTCCGGGTTCGATTCCATAGAAGCCTGTTTTGAAGATTTAAGCGACTATATTTTTGCGGTGGAAACCGGACTCAGCTCGGATCCGGAGATGAATTGGCGGGTCTCCCAACTGGACCGGATGACCCTCATTTCCAATTCGGATGCACATTCCCCGGCAAAGCTTGGCCGCGAAGCCAATATTTTCAACACCGAACTCGATTATCAAAGTATCAGAAAAGCCATTGCAGACGGAGATGGGAAATCATTTGCCGGGACCATTGAGTTTTATCCGGAGCAGGGAAAATACCATTTTGATGGACACCGCAAATGTAAAGTAAGACTCGATCCAAGCGAAACGCAAAAAAGGGACGGTCTTTGTCCGGTATGCGGAAAAGCGCTGACCCTCGGCGCTTCCTACCGGGTTGAAATGCTGGCGGATCGGAAACCGCAGCACCATCCGAAAAATAAGGTTCCCTTTTTAAAAATGGTTCCTCTGGTGGATATTCTCTCCGAAATATTCCAGGTGGGACCCGGATCTAAGAAGGTGCTGGGTGGTTATGAACACGCCCTAAAGACCCTGGGACCGGAATTTGCAATTCTCAAAGATCTGGATGCGGCCGCGCTGAATCAGGCGGGCATACCTTTTTTAGCGGATGCAATCATGCGCATGCGCGCAGGGGACATCCAAATATCCGGCGGGTACGACGGTGAATTTGGGGTCGTAAAAATATTCAGTCCGGATGAGCGGGAAAAAATTTCCGGTCAACCGTTGCTTTTTCAAGTCCCGGCGATCAAGAAAGTCAGGCCGCAGAGGCGGGCCACCACTGATAATAGGCCGCTCAACAAGTCTGGCCCCGCTGATAAAAAGCCGGAAAGAATAGTAAAAAAGCCAATAATAAAGAATATTAAGCTAAACAATGACCAGGAGAGGGCGGTCCTTTCGACCCATCAACACCTGTTGATTGTAGCCGGCCCGGGTACTGGAAAAACCCTTACCCTAACCCATAGAATTGCCCGCCTCATTCGTGACCAGGGTATTGCTGGACATCGTATTCTGGCGGTTACCTTTACCAACAAAGCCGCCCGGGAAATGCGCACCCGCCTGGTCGGGATACTCGGTATTGAAAATGATTTACCGGAAGTGGGGACTTTCCACGCGTTTTGTTTCCAGCAGCTCAAATCCATCTTTACCGGTGAACATATCCGAATCATCCCTGACCGGGATAGAGACCAGTTGTTGCAAGAAGCACTTTCCACGGCGAAAAAAGAAGGACTGTCGTCGAAACATGATTTCCGATATTTCCGGGACGGCATCATCCAGGCCAAGCAGAATTTACAGGGTCCGGAAGATCTCCTGGATAAACTATCCCAGGAGACCGCTATCCGGGAATTAAAAAAAGTGTATGCCTGTTATCAAGATCTATTGAAGCGCCAAAATCCCTACGATTTTGAAGATCTGATTTTCATGACCGTGCGCCAACTGGATCAGGATAGGCTCTTTAGAGAAAAATTGGAATCTAAATTCAGACACATTTATGTAGATGAATATCAGGACATCAACTATGGCCAATACCGGTTGGTCAAAGCCCTGAACACGGCCAACGGAAGCCTGTGCGCGATCGGGGATCCCGATCAATCCATTTATGGGTTCCGTGGCTCCGATCGTCGCTATTTCAACCGGTTTACCGAAGACTTTCCGGGCGCGGCCGTTATCCGCCTGACCAGAAACTATCGCAGCAGCAATACCATTTTGAAAGCTGCTTACCAGGTTATCCAGCAAGACCGGAGCGGCGGCGACCGCCTCAGACTGTACTTGATGTGGTTTAAAAGAAACGGACACTTTGCTAAGAACGAAATATCAGAAAGCGAGGTGTCCAATGAGTACTCAAAAAACCAGACGGAGTTTCACCCAAGGGTTCAAGGATGATGCTATCAGCCTGG
>Ga0209783_1000060_pt1 | contig 58484 bp, 58 predicted proteins | sample WorMetfiPIANOSA1_FD_187395 | JGI IMG/M metagenome (GOLD analysis project Ga0209783, IMG submission 187395) | Marine gutless worms symbiont microbial communities from Max Planck institute for Marine Microbiology, Germany - Olavius filocauda... | ecosystem: Host-associated > Annelida > Digestive... | reverse complement strand
CTACATCGGCTTCTACAATGCGATGCGGCTACATTCGACGCTGGGATATCTCAGCCCGATTAATTATGAAAAAGAACAATTAAACAATGCTGCTTAAAACCGTGTCCGTTTTTACTGGACCACTACACTTCAGTCTTCTACCTTTCTACCTAAAAAAAGGGGCGCTGCCTGAAAGGCACGCCCCTTTTTTTGAACTTCTATGTCGCTTATCTTATTTTGCGAACAGACCCGAAATGGCCGCAGCCTGCGGGTGGGCAAAAATAAGGATAAGGGATACTACCAGTGCGTAGATACACAGAGACTCGATCAGCGCCAGGCCGATGAGCAGGGTTACGGTAACCTTACCGGAAGACTCGGGGTTTCTGGCAATACCTTCAACAGCAGACTTCAGACCGAGACCCTGGCCAATACCACAACCAAAAGCTGCAATGGCGATACCGAAACCAGCGGCAGTGGCACACGCGATAAAAAACTGTAATGCTTGAGCTTCCATACCTACTTCTCCTTAATTTGAAAGGTTTTAGTTTGCTTCTTCCATTATCCCATTACGTGTACAATATCCCATTTTATTGTACAAAAACTTCGACGGGCCGCCACCGCTTCCAATCAGCGGTCGACCCGGTGTATGCGCTTAGTGAGCGTGCTCCATCGCTCCGGTAAAGTACATGATCGAGAGCAGAAAAAATACAAAGGCCTGTACCAGGGCGACAAAAACACCCATGGCCATGATCGGCAGCGGGGCAAAGAAAGCGCCGGCCAGCATAAACAAAATGGCCAGGACCAGTTCGTGGCCCATCATATTTCCGAACAGACGGAAAGAGAGAGACATGATCCGGGCCAAGTGGCCGATGATCTCAATCGGGAAGATGATGGGGACCATCCACCAGATCGGACCGAGAAAGTGTTTGATGTAGGCCGCGCCGTGATACTTGACGCCGATGATGTGGGTAAAAATAACCACAACCAGGGCACAGGAGGCCGTGGTGTTGAGGCTGGCGGTGGGCGGATAGAAGCCGGGCAACAGGCCCGACAGATTGCACGCGGCGATATACAGAAATACTGTGGCGATAAGCGGGAAGAACCAGCGGCCTTCATCGCCGGTCAGATCCACCATGAACTCTTCCATGCCGTCGATAACGATCTCCCAGAAGTTCTGGCCTTTGGTCGGGATCATGCTGAGGCCTTTGACAGCCAGGCCCGCCACCACGATGAGAAAGATCATAATGATCCAGGTATAGATGACATGGGGATAGTGATGCGCAAAGTCCCCGAGACCGAACAACTCAAACAGATGTACGAAAAGCATATAGGGATGTTCCACCTTAGACCGCCTCCTTGAAAATTAGGTTTTTCGCTTCTAAGAGTGTCGCCAGGATAATGCTGGCCACTACTACCGAAAGGCCGACTATCAACCCTAAAGGGTTAACGAAATGCCCGGCAATCAAAATAAAAATAATGATGCCGCTGGCAATAAAGCGCATGTAATATTTAGCTAAGACGGAATTGTGGGAGGAAAGATACGGGGGGGTCAGCGCCTTTTTGAGGGTCAGCGCCAGCAGATGGAAATTGATCGTTACCAGCAGACCGCCGAACAGCACGCCCCGGGCGAAACCGGGGGTGGCCAGCCACCATCCGCCCAGGCTGAAAAGGGCGAACAGGACCCAGTTGCTGCGGGTAACGAATTTTAGTAACCGTTTCTGAATATCCACCGTGCTCGTATTCCTCTGGTCTCCGGGTCGAGAGCTTTGATAAACACCCCCTTTTGTTCCATTGCTGCGTTGGGCTCGAATTTTATTCCTCGAAATACTCTGTGTATTCCTCCGATTAAAATACTCGCCCGTCTTGTACTGAAACAAAATTGGGCATTTTTCAAAGATCTCGTTCGTTAGAACTTGTGGCTCTTTTTTATGGCGAGCGCGATATTCCGGAATCCCGCTGCAATTCCAAATCCCAGAAAAATCAGGGTCAACCACGGGGCCGTCTCGAATTTCCGATCGAGATAGACACCGAAAGCCAGACCGATAAATATGGACAGCGCCACCTGGAACCCCAGGCTGCTGTAATACGCCAGTTCCTTAATGGCGCGTACTTTTTCCCTTTTCATGCAAAAGCACACCTTGCAAACGGGGGCTGAGAGATCCAGCCCATTCAAGGGAAATTCATTTAACACAGCTTGACCGGCGAGTCAACGAAAATAACGCGCCAAGGCAGGGTCAACCGGCCTGGCCCGCGGCAGGCCGTGAGCGTGCCTATCCCCCGGATATTAGAAGCGATCTTGAATCCAGATGCCGACTCGAGTTACGGTGGGCACAAGGCAGCCGTAAAGCGGTGTGCTAACAGTGCTCCAGTATGATCTGACCGGCCTCGAATACCGGCCCGTCCAGGCAGGCATGGCGGCACTTTTCATCCAGGGTGTCCGAGCTTTTTACCGCACATCCCATGCAGGCCCCCATGCCGCAGGCCATGATGGTTTCAATCGACACCTGGCAGGCCACCTGAAACCGGTCCGCCAGGGCGGAAATCCCCTGCAGCATACCCACCGGGCCGCAGGCATATAATTGTTGTACATCCCGGGCGACCAGCGACCTTTCCAACGGCGCGGTGACCAGGCCCTTTTCACCGGCGCTGCCGTCATCTGTCGTTGTATGGACCTGCAGCCCCATCTTTTCGAAATCCGCCACGCAGAGCACATCCGCCGCCGAGCGTCCCCCCAGGTAAACCCGTATCCGGTCGGGATCATACCCCGCTGCCAGCATATGCGCCGCCAGGAAGATAAGGGGCGCAATGCCGATGCCGCCGCCAGCCAGGGCCACCTGGGCCGGCTTAGCGGGCAAGGTATATCCCCGGCCGAGGGGACCGAGCAGGCTGAGGGAATCACCGGTTGTCAGGCCCCCCATCTGATTGGTGGTCGGGCCTACCATTTTGTACAACAATTCGATCCCGGTTACCTGCTCATCGTTCTGAATCAGGCGGTGGATGGAGAATGGCCGCCGCAGCAGCGGGGCAAACCCGTCGTCGACTTTCACCATGACAAACTGTCCGGGAATCGCCTGGGCATACCCGGTCTCGACGGAAATTCCCATGCAGCGGTAGGCTGCACCCAGGGATCGATTCCATAAAATCCGGCCATCAGCAAGTATCATTGAAATTCCTGTCGTCTTCCGGTCCACGCGCCCCGTCGGCCCGCAGGCCTATCACCGCAGCAAACCGGCCGGTGTGACGGGCCTCTCCCCGGTACGAGTAAAAGTAGTCGGGCCGACAGCGGGTACACATATTCCCGCCCTGAATATTCTCCGGCGGCAAGCCGGCCTCAGCCAGCTGATCCCGGCTGATTTTCCAGAAATCAAAATGGTTCCCGCCGAGTTTGTATTTCCAAAACGCTTCCGGAATCTCATCCCGGTAATGAATAAACTCTGCGCAGCACGGCCCCAGCGAAGGGGCGATGGCCGCAGCCATGTCACGCCCCCGGCAGCCGAACTCGCTCTCCATGGCAGCCACTGTTTTTCCGGCGATATTCGCGATACTGCCGCGCCAGCCAGAGTGCACATTCGCCACCACGCGCCGCACCGGATCGTACAGCAAAATCGCCTGGCAATCCGCCACCTGGACAACCAGTGCCAGACCCGGAACATCCGTGATCAGCGCATCTCCCCGGTCAGGTTGATCACCCCGGGCGGCACCCGGCAAAGATCCGGTATAGACCAGGATCTCGGTCCCATGTACCTGGTGGGCGTATACCATATAGCGGTAATCCCCGGCCTTTGCAACCTGGCGCCGGTTGTCCCGGACAATTCCCGGACGGTCGCCGACACTGAAGGCGACATTCAATTCGTTGAAAGGGGGTTGGCTGAATCCGCCTTTGCGGGAAAAAACCTGATGGGAGAGTTCTGGAAAAGCCGCCAATTGCGCGAATTGAAAGAAAACCACCCCAGCATGCTCGGTCTTGATCAGCGTATTACCGGACATAAAAATCACCCCACCTATACGCTGTTTGGCCCCGGGCCCCGGGTTTCCAATATCCGCCGGATGATCTCGGAAGTGGAAATGCCCGGCAGCAGCGGTACCCGGACAACCCGTCCACCGGCGGATTTTACCTCCGGGCCGCCGATAATCTGGTCTTCTTCCCAGTCTGCGCCTTTGACCAGGACATCCGGCTGGATGGCCAGAATAAGCTGCAGCGGATCCGGTTCATCAAAAATAGTTACATAGTCTACACATGCCAAAGCCTCCAGCACCTTGGCCCGCATATCCTGGGCCACAATCGGCCGCGTCACACCCTTGATGACGCGAACCGACCGGTCCGAATTCAAACCGATTACCAGCAGATCACCCTGCTGCCTGGCGGCTGTCAGGTAGCCGACATGACCGGCATGCATGAGATCGAAGCAGCCGTTGGTAAACACAACCTGGTGATGGTCTCGGCGCCGTGAGGCGAGCGCGGCCTGCAATTCTTCGAGTTTAAATAGTTTTCCCATGATTCCGAGTCCCGTATTCCATTTGAGTCCGAGCCAGGGTGAACACATCCACGCTCCGGGCACCGGCTTTCAGTAAAGTGCGGGCACACTCATTCGCCGTGGCCCCGGTCGTAAATACATCATCGACCAGCAGCACCTTGAATCCGGACACCGTCGCACCCGGGGGCACCCTGAAAGCCTTTTTCAGGTTTGCGACCCGCTCTTGGCGGCCCAATCCGGTTTGGGAGGTGGTCGGCCTTATCCGCTCCAGCAGTCCCGGCATTACCAACCCGGCGTTTATACCGTGCGGCAGCCTTTTTTCCATCTTGACCCAGGCCTGCAGCAGCAGCGCAGATTGGTTGAATCCCCGTTCGCGCAAACGGCGGGGATGCAGCGGAATGGGTACCAGCGCATCGAAATCGGCCGGATCCCAGTATTCCCGCAACCGCGACAGCATCAAACTCCCCAACGGACGGGCCAAACCGGTCCGGCCGTTGTACTTCAGGTGGTGGACCAGGACCGCCAGGCTTGCTTCGAAAGCCGCAACTGCCCGGGCCCGGCCGAAATGCCATACCTGGCGACTGCAAGTGCCGCAAAGATGGTCCGGTCCCTCCCGGCCTGCGAACATCTGCCCACAGCAGGTACACTGGGGAGACTGAATCAACCGAACACCCTGCAGGCAGTCTGCACAAAGGTAATCTTCCAGGGGTGCGTCCAACCTGCGTCGCTGGGATACCAGCGGGTTTTCAGCGGCGTCCTGCCCGGTGTCCAGACAATCCCGGCAGCAGCCACAGGCCCGGCAAAGGGGTGGCAGCAGTGTATTTAGAACCGCCCGGCCGACAGCCACCCAGGCGCCGGCTCCTTTTGCATGCCCCCGTATCCGCATCCTGCTTTAATCACGCCCCCGAAGCGAGCACCGCTGCCGGTACGCTTCGTACATTACCACCGCCCCGGCTACAGAGGCGTTGAGAGAATTCAGGGCACTGGCCTGGGGTATCGCGACCAGGAAATCACACTGCTTTTTCACAAGCGGCCGCAGGCCCTTTTCCTCCCCCCCGATGATAACCGCCAGTGGGCCGGAAAGATCGGCAGTGAATAAAGCTTGTTTGCCGTCGGCATCCATACCGGCCACCCAAAAGCGATGCGCTTGCAATGATTTTACAGCTGATACCAGATTGGTGACGACGGCGATACGAGCATGCTCCATGGCACCGGCCGAAATCCGGGAGACGACCGGGGTCGGCGCCGCCGCGCGGTCACGGGTACATATAATCCCATCCACGCCCGCACACAGGGCGGTTCTGAGAAGCGCGCCAAGGTTATGCGGATCCAGCACTTGATCCAGAAGCAGTAAAAACGGGGCCGGCTTGGCGTCCAGGCCAGACAGCATGTCCGGCAGTTGCAAAAGCGGCAGCGGCCCGACCCGGGCAGCGACCCCTTGATGCCTCCGGTCACCGGCGATGGCGGTCAGCCTGTCCGCCGCTACCGGCTGAATTTTCAGACCGGCCTTTTGGGCCTGGCGCTCAATTTTCGCCAGGCGGCCGCCCATTTTCTTCCCGGATGTCAGCAACACCTCCAGGATATCGCGGCGCGCGGCGCGCACAGCCTCCTGGACCGGGTGAACACCGTAAAGGATTTCTGGTTTCAAATGCGGCTCCCTCACGTGGCTGATGGGGTCACAGTCACGGTCTGTATTGGGATATCAGAGCCACCATCTCATCAACAGCAGTCTGCAGGTCGTCATTAACGATAATGTGGTGGTAATGGTCTTTTTGGCTAAGCTCGGCCCGGGCATTGGCCAGGCGCTTGGCGATCGTCGCGGCATCATCCGTCTGCCGCGCCTCAAGGCGCCTCTGCAGCGCCTCCATCGACGGCGGCATAATGAAAACGGTGACACATGCGGGGTAGCGTTTGCGGATCTGCCGGGCACCCTGGACGTCGATATCGAGCAGCACGGTTTGCCGGCGTGCCAGGGCGGCATCCAAAAACTCCGCCGACGTACCGTAGTAGTTGTCATGCACCCGGGCCCACTCGGCCCAAAGACCGTCCTCAATCTTACGCTCGAATTCCGCTATGGAAAGAAAATGGTAATCGATTCCGGGGTGTTCACCGGCCCGGGGTGAACGGGTGGTAGAAGACACCGAAAATACCAGATCCGGGACCCGCTGGCAGAGTTGATTGCAAATGGTGGTCTTACCGGTACCGGAGGGAGCGGAGAGGACGAAAAGGGTACCGGTGGTCTTTTTGTCGGCGTCTATGGAGGCCCGTTGTTCCAAATTCTACTCTTCCCCCAATCCAGCGTAACGCTGGGCGACGGTTTCCGCCTGGATGGCGGAAAGAATGATGTGGTTGCTGTCCAGGACAATGATCGAGCGGGTGCGCCGTCCATGGGTGGCATCCACCAGGCGGTCATTCTCTTTGGCCTGATCCTTCAAGCGTTTCATCGGTGCGGAATTCGGCGTCACAATGGCCACCACCCGTTCGGCCACGACCGTATTACCAAATCCGATGTTCAGAAGGTTGTTTTCCATTTCTGTTCCCTAATGCCCGTAATCGGTTGAACGCCTTTGAAAATCCGCCTACGTCCCGCTCCTATGGGATCTATTCCACGTTCTGAACCTGTTCGCGAAGTTTTTCGAGTTCGGCTTTTACTGCGACCACCATATGGGCAACGCCGGCTTTGCCGGTTTTCGAACCGATGGTGTTAAACTCGCGGTTAAACTCCTGCAGCAGGAAATTGAGCTTACGTCCGGCCGGCTCCGGGGCCTTCATCAGGCTGCGAAACTGTTCTAAATGGCTGTAGACCCGCACCAGTTCTTCCGAGATATCGCTCCGGTCGGCCAAAAGCGCCGCTTCCTGGGCAATCCTGTCCGGATCGATTTCGACAATCCCCTGGGTCAAAGCCGTAATCCGGTCTTGCAGGCGCTGCTGATACTGGGCCGGCAGATCTACCGATGCGGTCTCGATATCCTGCACTCTTTTTTCTACAAAGGCCAGCCGCTGCTTAAAATCACGGGCCAGGAATTTGCCTTCGGCCGCTCGCATAGCCACCAGTTCGGCCAAAGCTTGTGCCAGGCATTCATCCAACGCCGGCTGGCAGGCTTCCAGGTCCGGCTCGTGTTCAGCCGGCCTGATGATCCCTCCGGCATCCATTATGGCATCCAGCGATAGCGGGGTGTCAATGTGGAACTTTTCCCGAATGCTGTCCAGGGCCTGGTGGTAAGCCCGGGCCCGGGGTTCATCAATCTCAAAAGCGAGGCTTTCGGCGGCCTGGTCCTGTATCTGAACCCGGATATCGATACGGCCCCGGGTCAGCTGTTGCACCAGGGCGCTCCGGATCCGCTCTTCCAACCCCATATAGCGTGACGGCAGGCGGACGTTCAAATCCAGGTGGCGGCTGTTAACCGATCGAATTTCCATATTGACGGTCAGTCCGTCGGTAATCGATTCTGCCCGTGCAAACGCGGTCATGCTGTGAATCATAGGGTCTTCCTCATCCCCACCGGTCCCGGCTTGGTCAGGCCGCGATGGCGTCCATGTAGTTGGCCCTTATCTGTTCCAACACGGCCTGCAGTCCGGGATCGCCATAGTCCGGGTAGGTCCAGGGGAGCGTGTGGAACCGGCCCTTTTCATATAACAGGGTTAAATCAGCGTAAATGGACTGGCCGATGTAGATCCGGTGGGCGAAATTCTTCCCGGTCGCCAGCACAAACCGTGAAGGCAGCAGGTAGCCGGGATCGAGATTGATCCGGCGCCTTCCCGCCCGCGTCCATTCCGTTTCCAGTTCGTTTGTGAACAGCTTGATCCGGGGCAACTGTTCCTGGGCGATGAGTTGTTGAAAACTGCAAAGCCGTCTGAAAAGCGGCTGCCCCATTTCGGCCGCATAATAATCGGTATATTCGAATGACAACCACCGGCTGATATAGTCAGTCGGGCCATATTGTTTTTCAAGGGCCGCGACGACCGGCCGGCAGAGGCTTTTCCGTGGCGTGAAAAGCCCGATTATCAATTTGGCGGATTCAGGCGGTCTGGGTCGACTCATAGTCAGGAATTCACAACAGCGCCAAGCCGGCGGGTCACTCTAAGGGCTTGGCTTCATCTATCAGCATTATGGGAATATCATCCCTGATTTCATACAGCAGTTTGCAAGCGTCGCAGATCAAACCATCTTCGGCGTCATTAAGATGGATATCGCCTTTGCATTTCGGGCAAGCCAATATATCAAGCAGTTTCTGGCTGACAGCCATTGTCGATCCTCCCACTCATTAAGTTATGAACAGCGCGGCCGCTGGCTGCCGGTAACATACAGACACCACACGGCCTGAGATAATGACGATGTATCGCTCCCCAGCCTGCACATAAGGAAACATATAACAGATTAACCGCACCCTGGCAAAGTAGAAGCCGGTCTGCAGGCCAAACGACCGCTTCACCCGGATTGTCTGGCCGCTGCGATCTGCCGGCAGACCGCTTCATACACATCGGTCGTAACTTCCCAGGTATGGTCGCTTGCCGTCCGGCGAGCCTGTTGCCCCAGCCGGTGCCGCGTATCAGGGTCCTTTAGTTTCTGCAACACCGCTTTCAGACCAGTCGTGTCACTGAAAAGGTAGCCGTTGGCATCGTCGCCAACCAGTTCGGACACACCCGCGGCGGCACTGCAGGCAACCGGCAGGCCGCACGCCATGCCTTCTAAAATACTCATGCCGAAAGCTTCCTTGCGAGACGGCAGGACCACCGCATCGGCGGCGGCATAAAACCGACGCACATCCTCAACCAGGCCTAGATACGAAATCTGCCCCTGCACCCCTCGGCGGGCGGACAACCGGCGGTAATACGCATGCCGCTCGCCGGAACCGACCACCAGAAGTCTCATCCCCGGCCCGATGGCATTGATGAGCATGTCAAGACCTTTACGCCGGAATTCAGAGCCGACGAATAAGAGCACGAGTTCTGCGGGCCCAATGCCTTCCGCCTGGCGGACCGTTTCCCGGTTCTGCCGGATCCAGGCCGGGTGAAACCAGTCGATGTCAACCCCGGGGGTGGCGATCCGGATATTGGCACTGCGGCCGTAGTATTTCTGGATGCCCGTTTTGATGATGCTCGACACCGGTACCAGCCAGGGCCTGGCCATCTGCTGGCGCTCCAACCGCAGGTGCAGCCAGCTGCGCGGGCTGAGATAGATACTGTTCAACTTCTTGAAAAACGAGTACGCTTCCACCCCCAGTTTGTACGCAAAGGTGTGGATAACGGCCAGGTCCTGACAATGACCCCTTTCGTGAGAAAGAACGACATCGAATTCGTTGTCCCGCAGGCATTTAGCCGTCTCGGCCGCAAACGACCAGGAATTGAGGACACTCGAAAACCGCAACCGGTCAGGGACCCGGACAACATGCATCCCTTTGGCCAGTCCGGATTCAACCTGGCGGGTATAGAGATCGATCGCATGGCCCCGCTGCAGAAGCCGCCGGGTAACTTCGACAGCATAGCGCTCGGCGCCGCCGGTGGCGATAAACCTTTTAATCAGGACCGCGATTTTCAGTCTATTGTTGATGCGTTCCCCCTGGTCAAAGGATGAACAGCCTGCCTGGTCCAATATCGGTGTCTGTCCAACGGGTTGCCCTTATCAGCGCACCCTAGTCACGAGTGAGCGGCGGGCTGGGGGGCGGGAGCCATTTTGATCGGTCTTGATGCAGCTTGGCGTATTTATAAAAAGTACCCTCAAAATTTCCGAGGGCGATAACAAATCCAGCCCAACCGTCCAATACGCCCTTTTTTAGAAAAAAGTGCTGCATAAACGACCAGAGACCATGCCCCAGGGCCTTAAACATGCCGGAAGGTACGCCTTCGCCGGACAAGCGCTGGGCGCCAAGCGTGGAATACTTCCCGGCCTTGTGCAGGATTTCGTCGAAATTCTTGAAGGGGAACTGCCAGATCGCGTTTTCCAGGAAATCCGGCTGTTGGTCGGTCAGTAATTCATACCCTTCGTGAACCGGATCCGGTCTATAGCGCATGGCCCCATTGCGGAAAAATTGGGGCTGGCGATAGTTGGGGTAAAAACCCGAGTGCTTGATCCATTTGCCCATAAAAAAATTCTTCCGCGGCACGAAATAGACATGCGCCGCCCCGGGTGACCCGGCAATGGCCAGCAGTTCATCCCTGACTTCCGGCGTGCAGCGCTCATCGGCATCGAGGCTGAAAATCCAGTCGTAACGACAGGCTTTCAGCGCCTGGTTGCGCAGGTCGCCGAACCCTTTAAAGGGTATTTGTACAACCCGGGCCCCCAGCGCCGCGGCAATTGCCGCCGTTTCGTCGGTGCTGTAAGAGTCGGCCAGAATAATTTCATCTGCCCAGAGAACACTGTTGATCGCATCGGCGATCTTTTCCTCTTCGTTGTAGGCGATGATATAGGCTGATATTTTTTCCATAATCATAGGGTTCCGGATTCAGTCAGACTTCCCCGGCAATTCAGGGGCCGTCTTGCCGGGAGCTGTTGCCGGAGATAGCCGGCCGTGACGGCTGTCGACCTCGGCCGGGCGCTCTGCAACCCGCTCTTCCTGAATGCCGGTAATGGTCAGCATGGCGAAAATCGTAAACAGGATCACCTCCACCATGGCCGTGTCCACAGGCTCGAAGACCCCCTTGGTGAAGTGCATGGCCATGGCGGCCAGGCACAGCAGGGCCCACGAACGGATGAATGTATCACTGCCCTTTCTATACAATCGCCACGATTCCTTAGCAAACACAAAAAGGATGAAACCGTATAACAGCAATCCCGGAAGTCCGGTCCGGACGGGAATATTCAACAGCATGCTGTGCGGCAGGATGAAAACCATACTGTGCGGCCAGATGTTCTGGGGATCTTTAACTGCCGCGGGCAGCCTGGGTTCATATAGCTCCGGATCAATGAGGTCGTGGTTCTTCAGGGCATCCAGGGAGTACCCGGTTCCGGTCAGCGGGTAATCCTTGATCAATTCTATGGAAAAGTATGCCGGATAGAGGCGGCTGTAATAATTTTTAGGGTCCCCGATCACCTGGCGCATGGGTGAGACCAAAATAAACCCGATCAGGCTGAGTACGATGGCGGCATAGAGTATTTTATGCCGGGACAGAAAAAAGAAAGAGACCACGATCGCCAGAAGGGTTCCGCGAGACTGTGTCAGGACCGAAGCAGCCATGGTAACTGCCAGGGCGGCCACTAAAAAAAACCGCCGCCGGGAATCTTTTGCAAACCGCAGATAATGGTAAGCCAGCAGGGAGGCAAACACGGTTGTAAACCCGATCACGTTTGTCTGGGCATGGGGAAAACCGGTTCCAAAACGATACAATAAATTGTGGCCCAGGTAACCATAAAAGTAGGTGAGCGAAACCGCTGAAAAGATAAAGGCAGCCACAATGACTGTCCAGCCCAGCGCCATCAAGCGTTCCCGCGAGTCGAAATAGTAGCAGAGGATGTAATACAGCCAGATGTTCTTTAACAGGTGGGCGCCGAAATCATGCAGGCTGCCCGGTTTGTCCAGGGCAAAAAAAAGGCCGATCAGGACCCATCCGGTATAAAGGGCAAACGGAATAGCCAGGGGGGTATCAAAGCGGACGTTGATCTTCCGGGTGACAATCAGCACCAAAAAGAAGACCGCCCCGGTATAATAGCAGATCTCTTTGACCGATTCGACGATCGGAAACGGGTTGTGAAAAATAAACACCCATATGAGAACCAGAATGACCCTGTGCATGATTTCAAAGACAGGTGGTTCAATTTCCGGTCGTTCGGCTTCCAGGCTGAAAAACTTCACGAATGCCATCCTTGCAAGTCCCACACGTTCCATTGAAAGTGCCCATAAAACACAGTTCCCCCCAGATGTCAAATATAGGGTGCTGCCGATCAAGCTGTTTGACAAACCTCCCGTGCTTTTGTATTTCAACAGGCACGCTACGAACCCGGAGGACCACCGTACCGGCTTTGGTGCCGGGACATACAGGTCCCGGGGGTTCCGACGGCAACTTAAAAAGGCCAAGCATGGAAAAACTGGTATTTTTCTGCAAATCTTATGATAAAGACATGTTGCGCGCCCGCCGTATGGCCGAGAGCGTGCACCGCTTCAACCAGGACGCCATCCCCCTGTACATGTCCGTACCGGACAAAGACCTCGCTGCGTTTAAAGAGTGCCTGGCGCCTTACCCGGTACATTTCTTCACCGACGAACAGCTCCTGGAAATCAGCGCCCAGGCCAATGGCCCGTTGCCGGCCCTCTTTCCGCCGCATCTTATCCAGCAACTGTTGAAGCTCGAATTCTGGAGAGCCGGCGTCTGTCAAAACTACGCCTGGATCGATTCGGACTCCTATTTCATCCGGCCGTTCGAGACCGCCCAGTTTTTCTGGAACGACCAGATACCCTACCTTATCCAGGACGAATACGATGCCGAAAAGGAGCGGGCCCGCATGCAGCACGTCCCCCGGAAAGTGCGGGAAAAGCGGGTGCGCAACATCAGTGACCTGATCACCCGCTTCCGCGGCCTGTTCGGGAACACCGGTCCATTTGTAGCCTTTGGGGGCTCAACGCCCATCATCTGGTCCTGCCGCGTCCTGGAGGCATTCAATACGGAGTACCTGGAACCCCAAAACAAAAACATCTACGAAATTCTTTACGAATACCCCTGTGAAACCCAGCTATACGGCGAGTATATGCACCACAGCCATACCGACGTCCTCAAACCCCACCCCCATATGTTCAAGAGTTTTTATCATGCGGACGATTTTTATATTTCACAGGAATTGGGGGAAAATGAGTACACCCTGTCAAAAGAGTATACGGGAATCTGCATCCAATCCAACTGGGCCCGGCTGGTGGAAAAAAAGAGCAACAAAGACCGCCTGATAAAGCACACCAAGGAATTCCTGCGTACGCTGGGCCTCATCAGATTTAAAAAGTGATCAGTTCGTCGATGCGCTCGCTGCAAAGCAAGGGTAAGGCCCGTCTGATTTTTTCAACCGGCCAATGCCACCACTGGAACTCCAGCAGTTTAGCGATGGTCTGCTCAGCAAAGCGCATTTTTACCACTTTGGCCGGATTTCCGACAGCCACGGCATAGGGCGGCACATCGTTGGTAACCACCGCTTTGGCTCCCACAGCAGCTCCCGCCCCGATGGTCACCCCGGACAGGATCGTGGCCCCCAGTCCGAGCCAGACGTCGTGGCCGATATTCACATCCCCATATGAACTGGGAAAGCCCTTGATGTCCGCAGCTTCCGGCCAAAGGTCCCTGACTTGAGGCACCGGGGACGAAAACGGATAGGTTGTGCACCAATCCAGGCGGTGATTCATGCCCAGGAAAATTTCAACCGCCGGCGCAATGGAGCAGAACTTGCCGATCCGCAGCTGCATGGGAAAGTCGGTGTCGAAATGGACTTTGGGCACCCCGTAGGTATACTCCCCTATGTCGAAGATCTCTTCCGTGAGAATATCCCGGGTGTAGAAGGGTTCTTTGCGATCGAGGTGCCGGCTCAGCTTGGCCAGGTAATCTTTCATGGTCTTTTCCCGATATGGTGTTTAACTTGCCAGCGATGAAGCCCGGCGACAGATTCGATTCAGACTCCGCTTATACCGCCATCTTTTCAAGGGACTGTTGGGCCACAGGCTTTGGGCCAGTGCCAGCCGGTTGGCAAACTTATAGGCCAGGTCCGGATCCTGCGGGTGTTCCATTTGGCCGGCAATCTCTGCATAGCAGCCCAGTACCGCGAGGTTGCAATCGCGCATATGGAGCAACGGAACCGTGCGGCCGTATTTGCGTTTGAGCTTTTGTTTGTTGGCGTGCATCAGTTTCTTGACGTAGCGCTGCCCTTTACGGGAAAAACTCTTACCGGCCTGATGGTAGACAAACACATCTTCGGTAAACATCATTTGCAGCCCGGCCTGTTTAACCTGCAGTGAAAAATCGGTATCTTCATAATAGCCGGCCCCGAACTGTTCATCCAGTCCGCCGAACCGCCGGTAAACATCCCGGCGGATGCCCACACAGAAAAAGTCAAGTCGTTCGGATCGAAATACATCCTGCCGTGAATGGGCGCACCAGGCGGCGCCCTCCTGCAGGACCTTGGCGACCTCCGTTGCCCGGGTGTGAATTTTCTGTTCATTGCCGGCCTGATTTGTGACCGGTCCCAGCATGGCCCAGTCCGGGTTGGTCAGCATCAGGCCCCCCAGGCGGGGCAGCGCACCCGCCGGCACAACCGTGTCGCTGTTGAGCAAAATCAATACCCGGCCGGCAGCAATATCGGCCCCGTCATTGTTTCCACCTGCAAAGCCGCGGTTGTCGCTGTTCAGGATCAGCTTGATGTTGGCATGTCCGGCAACGGCCTGCTGCAGTCTTGCGGGGGTATCGTCGGCGGATCCGTTATCTATGACGATGATCTCCAGATGTTCATTTTCAGGATCGGCGGTCAGGCTCTCCAAACAGGGGCCGGTGGTGCGCTCAAAATTATTATAACTCAATATGATGACGCTGATCGCGGGATCCATGCACGGCTCCTTTATGTGGCTTGTTCTGAAGCCGGGGTGATTTGTCGGGCTACGTCCAAGAGCTGGTCGACGGCATTGCCGACTGTAAAGGGCGATTCGAAATCTGAATCGGGCAAGCCCGCATCCAGCCAGGCCTCAATGAATGCCAGCAGGGTTGCCTGCACGGCGACCGGATCCTCTTCAGCCACCACGGTGTGACCGGTAGCGGTCAGAATGGCTTCCAACTCGGATCCAGGTGAAGCCAGCCCCAGGATCGGTCTGCGCATCAACAGATACTCGTACAGTTTAGACGGGATGTACTCCCGGCCGGCACTGTCGGTGCCGTGCACGAGGAGCAGGACATCACTGCGCCGCATGGCTTCGAGCACCTGCTGCCGACCGCTTTTGCCGGTGCGCGGATCGAATTCGAGGCGCCCATGGGGGCAAACCGCCTCCCCCAGGGGGAATTTTTCCAAAGCTGCCCGGGAAACCGGGTCCAATTGAGCGCCGTAGACATCCAGGCAAATGCGCTCGCTGAGCTCGGGCCGGGACTTGAAGACAGCATCCAGGGCCTTTATGATGGCCGCCAGGTTCCGATCGGCGGCCAAAGACCCGAAATGCCCGATGTACAGCTTGTCGCGGCGAACATAGTCGGCGCCGTTTAGATCCGGCTGGTCGGCCCCGGGCCGCAGGACGACGGCCCGGCCTTTGACGGTATGGCGCCGGGTGGCACTCTCCAGGGCTTTATCGGTAAAAAAGATCACTGCCGCCGCATTGGCCAGGACGGTTTTTTCAATCCATTTTTTGAACAGATAGTTGTGCCACCGGGGACGTTCATCATCGTAGATCAGGGGATCATGCAGTTCCGCGAGCCAGGGGCGCCGCAGCAGTTTATGCAGGCAGAAGCCGGCCACATGGGTACTGGGGGGGCCGGCCGTGGAATAGACAATTTGCGGCCGGTATTTACGGCCCACGAAGTACCCGCGGACCGTGGCACTGAAAAACCAGGACCATTGGCTGTCAAGTTGCACAATGAGCTTTTCAACAACCAGAAACGGCGCACATACCAGTAAAAGCAGCGCCTTCAGGAATTTTTCCGTAAATCGCGACGATACGCCCTTTTTGATGATGTGCCGCAATTCGAACAGCACGCCGGACGGTGCCGGCGAAATCACCTGATAGTGGGGAAAACGGTCGTCCCGGTCACCGGTAGGGGCACTCAGGACCACCGGCCGGATACCCGCCTGCATGATGGCCGGCAAGCGATCTGTAATCGTCTGGCTGGCAGCCCGACCGTCCATATTGAAGCAGTGGGCCAGGATAAACCAATGGGTACCTTGCGCTGGCGCTGGTTTCATACGTTGTCCACCGGAATCGCCTTGAAGGCGAATTGCGTGGCAATCAAATTCCTGAACGCGTAGATGTATCTCTTCCGCAGCCCCTGGCCGACAACGGGTATCAGACGTAAAAGGTCGGTCGGGGCCAGCACACGTTTGTCGATCAACAAGCGAAACGGGCAGATATCTTCGAAGCTGTACCCTTCGTCCACAATGTTGAAACCACATTCCTGGAGCAGTCGGCGAAAACTGTGTACGGTAAAAAACCGCAGATGGGTCCGGTCCAGAATACCATAGTCAGTATACTCCCAGCGCCCAAGCATGATATTCAGTCGGATGCGCCAGTGGGCCACATTGCAGGTGGAGATCACCAGGCTGCCGCCGGGCCTGATCCAGTCGCGGATCCTGTTCAGCAACGCTTTTGGGTCCGCAATATGTTCAATTACCTGGGACATGAAGACAACGGCAAACCGGCCCTTTTCGGCCACATGGGCATCCAATTGCGCCTGGATGTCCACTTCGGTAATGTTGCCTTCAAACAGATAACGGCAATGTTCCCGGGCCACCGTGGCCTGGTCGGGGTTCAGCTCCACCCCGGTAACCGTGCAGCCCATCTGGGTCTGTAGATAGGCGGACATGAAGCCCGTGGCACATCCGATCTCCAGTACGGCGCTGTCCGTCGGTAACATCGCGAATTGAATACGGTCGATGTTGTTTTCATTCAACCGGCGGACGTCAAAATCCGCGTTGTGGTATTTTAAAGTCATATTCAATTGCCGGAAAGTCCCCGGGCACAGGTATAGGTCTGACCGGCCCGCATTTGCGCCAGCAAGGCATCATTTCCCCCCAGGCGGGTGCGGTCATTTTCCGCGTGCCAGAGATGAAAGCAGATAGCTGCAAAAGCATGGCTTTTCCGCTGCAAACCGTAATTGAAGAAGCGCACCGCCAGTTCCGAGTCTTCGCGACCCCAGCCCTCAAAATCTTCGTTGAACCCGTTGACCGCGTAGATATCATCTCGAAAAAAACCCATATTGCAGCTGCGAATACCACTCAAACTACGTGACCGGAACGCTGGAAAAAACGGCAGCCGGATCAGGTGGTGCCGATTGCCGATCCCCGATTGCAGCAGCCATTTCAATTTACGCAACGGTGTGGCAATTTCCCGAAAACTGAAAATGGCCGCCTGCTGCTTGGCAATTAAAATGCGCTTGCCCTGCAAGAAGCAGCCGTGTTGCGCCAATTTGAGATGGTCTGCTATAAAATGACTGTCGGGAATACAGTCTCCATCGAGGCAGACCAGGTAGTCACCGCGCGAGCGGTTTATCGCTTTGTTCCGAATGGCCGCCGCACGGAAGCCGCGATCGGTATGCCACACATGCTCCAAGGCGTAAGGACTTTCATTCTGAAAAGCCTTGATTGCCGCTCTGGTCGCAGGTCCGGACCCATCGTCCGCAATGATCACCTCATCCGGCAGCCGGGTCTGACCGGCCAACCCTTCCAATACCCGGCGCAGGGCGTCCGGCCGGTTGTAGGTTGTCATAATGACTGATAGCTGCATACCAGATTCGGGTATTCTGTTCCGGGACAATAACCTGCCCGTCGGATTATAACAATTGAAGCTGTTCTATCGCCGCGGTGACCTGCGCGACGGTAATTCCCGCCATGCATTGGGCCGTTTCGCAGCGTCGTTGGTAGCAGGGGGCGCAGCTGCAATCCGACCGGACGATCCGGTGGCCCGCTCCAAAGGGACCGGTCCGCCATGGGGCGGTGGGGCCAAATAAAGCCACGACCGGAATCCCGACGGCCGCCCCCAGGTGCATGGGGCCGGTATCGGTGGACACCAGGAATTTTGCCCGTTCGTAAAGTGCGGCCAGACCCAGCAAGCTGGTGCGCCCGGTAAGATCAAGTGCCCGGTGCTGGTGCTCCATCCGGGCGGTAATCGCCGCCGCGGTCGGGCGATCCGCCGGACCGCCGGTAAACACAACCGTCACATCATACCGCTCTATCAGCATATCCGCAAGGGCAGCGAATTTTCCATTTTCCCACAACTTGGTTTCCCATTGGGCAACGGGATTGATGGCCACCAGTCTGGCCTGTGATTCGATCCCGGCGGCCGACAGCAGGTGCGCAATGTGATCCCGGTCCCGGGCAGACACCGGCAGGCCGTATTCGATCCGCCTGGTCGGTATCCCGATCTGTTCCAGCAACAGCAGCCCCCGGGTGAGCGCATGGATTTCCATGTCCACCGCCGGCACTCTTTCATTGAGAAACAGATAGCTGTGTTCCTGGTGCTCCAGGCCCTTGCCGAATCCGATCTTGCGAACGCCGCGTGCGAGGGCAATAAGAACACCGCCTTTTAACGCAGCCTGGAAATCCAGGATCATATCGTACCGGGTGTCGCGCAGCCTCCGGATGAAGGCCGCCATCTCCAATAGGTGCTGCCGGCGTTCGGGTCCCCGCAGTCCCCGCAGCCAATCCTTGCGCCGGGAAATCAGAACGCGGTCAAGGGCCGGATGTCCTTTCAACAGACCGGCCGCGGCCTCCTCGACCAGCCAGGTAATATGGGCGGGCGGATAGTGCCGCCGGATGGCGTTCAGGGCCGGCAGCGTGTGAATCACATCCCCGATGGCACTGAGCTTCACAATCAGGATTTGTTCAGGTGTGGAGGCCATAACGACATTACCCGCTTTCCGCCAAGAGCGCCTTTAATTCGGCAAGCACCAGATCAACCGAGATGCAGGTCATGCAGCGATGATCAATGGGACAATCCACCAGGAGGCAAGGACTCAGGTGACAGGCTCCCGGGACCCTGACAATCCGGCTGTGGGGATTGCTCGGCCCGGTGGCGATATAATCAGTGGGCCCGATAATGGCCAGTTGCGGTTTGTCGAGAGCAGCAGCCACGTGCATCAGGCCGGAGTCATTGGTGATGAAAAACCGGCAGCAGTCAATCAGCGCCATGGCTTCACGTAAATTCGTCCGGCCGCAGAGGTTGACAGCGCAGCCGTCCGAGGCCGCCGCGATTTGGCGGCCGAGCTGCGCTTCCCCCGGCCCGCCGAACAGCAGGCTGCGGTACCCCTGTTGGGCGTATAGCCTGCGGCTCAACTCGGCAAATCGCTCCGGCAGCCACCGTTTGGCAGCACCGAAGGTGGCACCGGGATTCAACCCGGCAAGGGGCTGGGCAGGATCCACACCCAGCCTGGCCAGCAGCTTGCGGGCATGGACTTTTTCTCCCGCAGATAAAAACAGTTCCAGTTCACGACCATCCAGATCAAGGCCGGCGCTGCTGAGAATCCCGAGATAGTAATCAATCAAGTGGCCTTTTTTCAATTCCCGAAAATTGTAAAGCCGGTCCGTGAGCAGGGCCGCCCGACCGTCGGTGGCATATCCCAGACGCCGTTGAATACCGCCGGCGAATGTCAGCAAGGCTGCCTCAAATGCATTTTGAAACAAGATCGCCAGGTCGAACTCCCGCGCGCTCAGGTCCCGGGCCAGGCGGAGCATACCAAGCGCCCCTTTGTGCCGGCCGGTGGCCTCATAGGGCAGCACGGCATCCAGGTGGGGGCTATGCTGAAATACCGGTATGACCCAGGGCTTGGCCAGAATTGTAATGCGGGCCGCCGGAAAATTCTTGCGGATGGCCCGAATTGCCGGCGTGGTCATGACCGCATCACCGACCCAGTTGGCGGCCCGCAGTAGAATATTCTCAACGCCTCTGAAAGTTGCACGCATGGTCTATTTTTCCCGCGGCCAAACGCAGTATGCCTTGGTTTTCCACCGCTGATGCACCCAGAACCATTGATCCGGATACTGCCGGACAATGGCTTCGATAGCGGCGTTATACCGGGCAGTATTCTCTTCGATATCTTTTTGCAGATCACCCGTTTTTATCATCGGAATCTCCGGCAGCACCTCGGCCAGGTAGCCCCCCGGTTCCCGCAGCATGAAGACCGGCACAACCGGGGCCCCGGTCCGCACAGCCATATAGGCCATTCCCCGGTTGGTACAGGCCCGGCGACCGAAAAAATCGACATAAACACCATTGTAGTAATCGACGTTCTGGTCCATGAGCATGGCCACGCAGGCTTTTTTCTTCAAGGCCTTGGCAATCCGGTAAAACGCGTACTTGGTGGGAATCAGCTTGGCTCCGTAACGGCAGCGGATCTGTTTGACGGCATCGTCCAGCGCTTGGTTGTCAAGGGGCCGGTACACCACGTTGGCCGGGATGCCGGCCATGTGCGCAATGATTGAAAAAAGTTCCCAATTGCCCATATGGGCGGTCAGCAGCAGGGCCCCCCGTCCCTTTTCCATGGCCCGGTAATAGTTTTCGGCACCCCGAATCCGGAAATAGCGGGCATGCTGGGCCGGATCGAGTCTGGCGGCCCAGGCGATTTCGAAGAGCATCATCCCCAGGTTCATGAAGACCTGCCGAACAATCCGGCAAACTTCCGGAGACTGGGCCGGCCAATCAAAAGCACGGCTCACATTTTCGGTTGCGATGCGGCGATGCTTCTTGTCAACCGTGAAAAGGAGCCTCCCGATCGCCTGCCCTATCCGTAGTCCCATTGGGCGGGGGATACCGCCGAGCACATCGATAAACCTGAGCAACAATCCCGCTGCCATTCTATTCAAATCAATCATATACGCTTTCAAATCGTTCTGCCCGGCAACTGCTCACCAAGCCAGGTGCCAAAACGCGCTTCATCATCACCGAAGGATATGTCAACGCCCACAACCGCCAGGTCCACCGGCCAACGCATCGCCGGTTCAATCTTCACATGGTCTTTCTCGGTGGTGACGATGCAATCAACGGTCAGGTCCCGCGCCTGTCGGCAGATAAAGGCCAGGTCCCGTTCACTAAAAAAATGGTGATCGGGGAACCCCTGGCTGCCAACCACCTCACAACCGAACCCGGACAGGGTATACAGGAAATCTTCGTTTTTCGCCAGCCCGGAAAAGGCAAAAACCCGGCGCCCGGAGAGTGTATATTCTGTGCGCGGGGTGCCTTGAACGGCAATAATATCGCGAATCACCGGTTGGTGTCGGCTCTGGAAAACCGGCCCGGGCAAGGATTCCACAAGGGGCCCGCCGGCGCCCGCCGGCATACCTGCGCCATCAGCAGGACAGCGGGTCAATACAACGGCATGGCTGCGGTTGAGCGCACGCACAGGTTCCCGCAGCTCCCCGGCGGGAAGGGTGTCTCCGTTGCCAAAAGGTCTTGTGCAATCCAACAGGACGATATCCAGGTCCCGGTGGAGTTTCAGATGTTGAAAGGCGTCATCCAGGAGGAGCACATCCGGGTTAAACTGCCGGATGGCTCGCTGTCCGGCCAGATAACGATTGGCACCAACGATAACCGGAACGCCCCTGAGCCGTTTGGCCAGAATTTGAGGCTCATCACCGGAAGCCCTGGCCCCAACCAGGATGTTCCGGCCGTCGCTGACTACCCCTCCGGATGCTTCAAACCGGCCCCGGTACCCCCGACTGATGACGACGACGGCATACCCCGCACTGGTCAAACGGTCGGCCAGATACAGCACCATGGGGGTTTTACCGGTTCCGCCGACCGACAGGTTGCCTACCGATATTACGCAACAAGGCAGTTTATGCACAGTCCGCAGCCGGCGTCGGTAAACGTATGCGCGCAGGCGCATCCAGGCGGCATATAGCAGCGCCAGGGGTTTCAGCACGGCCAGCAAGCCTGGATACGCGCTTTGCTCGCCTCGCCAGATGGTATGTAATATCTGAACCAGTTTATGCATCCTGTCTTCCCGTAACAGCGACCACCGCAGCCATTGTCCGGTGAACCGCACCGGACTGCGCGGCGATGATGCGATGTGCATTTTGACCGGTTGTCCGGGCAAGGTCTTTGTCCCGCAACAGCCGGGTAACCTGTGTTGTGAAGTCGGCCTCGTCAGAAACCATGCCGGCCCCGCCACTTTCGATCAGCAGCGCCGCAATCGACCGAAAATCACTCATGTCCGGACCAAACAAGACCGGCTTCCCGCAAGCCGCCGGTTCCAGCGGATTATGGCCGCCGGCCCTCACCAGCGAGCCCCCCACGAAGGCCAGGTCCCCCAGGGCATAGGCCTGAGCCAGGATGCCGATCCGGTCAATGACGATGACCAGCGGCGGCCCGGCGGCAGCCCGGTGTTCCAGTTCCGACAGGCAGGCCGCCGCGAGCCCGCAACCAACTGCCAGGGCTTTGACCGCCCCGGCGCGTCCCGGGTCCCGCGGGGCCAGGATAAGTCTTAGGGCGGGCCACTGTTTTATCAGGCTGTCGAATCCGGCCAGCAGTATCTCTTCTTCACCCGGATGGGTGCTGCCGGCCACGATGACGCGGTCCTTTTTTTCCAGTTGAAACAACCTGCGCCGGGTACCCATTTCCTGACGGGTCAGGGACTTATACTGAATGTCAAACTTCAGGTTTCCGGTCACGAGCACATGCTCCGCACGGGCCCCCAGCAACTGAAAGCGGTCGGCATCCGCACGGGATTGGACACAGATCGTCCGAAAGGCACGCAGCAGCGGTCTGATAAGCGGGCCGATCCGGCGGTAACCTTTGGTGGATCGATCGGACAGCCGCGCATTGACCAGCAGCACAGGCACCTGCCTGGCGGCCAGCCGGGCCATGAAATTGGGCCATAAATCCGTTTCGACGATAATCACCAGGTCCGGTTTCACCCGCCTGACGGCCAACGCGATTGAAAAAAAAAGATCATAGGGAAAGAAGAATACCTGGCGCACGGATGCGGCGACACGCTGTTCAGCAGTCTCAAAACCGCTCAGCGTAGAAGCGGAAAAAACCAGGGCATCCCGGCCGAAGCGTTTTTCAAGCGCATGCACCAACGGGACGGCCGAGAGCACCTCGCCCAATGAAAGCGCGTGCACCCAGATAGTTTGATAAGGTGGATGACCGCTTGCATTTGTTTGCAGAAAATTGGCGGCGGGATTAAGTCTTGGCAGCACGGTTTTACGACGTTTGCGGGTAGTCACCAGGTAGGGCAGCATGATCGGCAAGCCGATTATCAGCACCGCTATCATCAGAACATTATAGACAATCAGGGCCATGATCACTCCGCGTTTAGCAGCAGAAATCCGCAGAAGCACAAGAAAAGAAAATTGGCCATCCAGGCGGCAATCCAGGGCGGCAGCATCTCGCCGTATCCCAGGGACATGCAAAAACTGGAAAATACCCAGTACAAGAAGGCCAGCCCGATCCCGAAAGCTATGCTGATGGGCAGGCTCCCTTTGAGATGACCCCGCACGGCAAGGCCTACGCCGGCCAGGCACATAATGATACAGACCAGGGGAAAAGCAAATTTGCCCTGTAGATCGGTACGGTATTTCACCGCATCGTAGCCTTCGGCTTCAACCTTCTGGATATACCGGTACAATTCGAATACCCCCATCTCGTCGGACTTTTTGGCAGCCCGGGACAAATCAGCGGGAACGATGTCCAGGTCGACAGCCATGGTTTCCGCCAATGTTACCAGCGGGGGACGCACGCCTTTTTTGAACTGCTGCCGGATAACGTCGGAAAGCCGCCACAATCCATTCTCAAATTCGCCTTGCCGCGCATCCAGGCGCAGGGCCAGCCGGAAATCTCCATCGAACCGGTTCAAAGAGATTCCATTGATGGTGCCGGTGGCCGGATTGAAGTACTTGATGTGCAAAATACTGCGATTGCCCTTGACCCAGATATTTTTTTCCCGGGAAGCGATGGCCGCCTCCTTGCGAACCTCCTGCCGCCAGATATAGTTGGCTTTCACCCGGGTGACCGGCACGATGAATTCCGCGAGCACCCCCAGGCCGAGGCTGAAGAGCAGGCCGATAACCAACACGGGTCTGATCAGGTAGTATATGCTGATACCGCTGCTCTTGAGGGCAATGATCTCATTGTTCTTGCTCATCAGGCCGAAGGCGATTAAAACCGCCAGGAGCAAGGCAACCGGAGCTATCTGCGAAATTATGAAAGGGATTTCGTAGAAAAAAAAGGTAACCATCCGGGACAACCCGATGCCGGCCTCCATAAAGTCGTCGACTTTTTCCAGAAAGTCCACAGCCAAGTAAATACCTATCACCATGACGAGCACCAAGCTGAAGTATCTAATGATTTCGGCTGATATGTAGCGGACGATAAGGTTCATGAAGCAGTTCCAAGTGCGTCGTGTTCATCTTCCAGCGCGGCCGGCGGCAGCCGCCGTTATTGCGTCTCGGGTCGGGCCGGCAGCAACCGTTTCTTGAGCCAAGCGGCCAACCACCCCAAAAACTCGATTCGGACCGGCCGCTCTTTGGCATTGCGTATCAGCAAGAACAGGCCGATCCCCCCCATGACCACATTAGGGACCCACATGCCGATAACCGGCGGATAGACCCCGGTTTCACCAAACACCCATCCGGCGGACAGCATCAGGTAATATAACAGGAAAAAGATCAGACCAAGCCCGACGCCGAACGATCGCTTGGCATGCCGGGACTGGATGCCGAGCGGGACCGCCAGAAGCGCCAGGAACAGACAGGAGAACGGCAGCGAAAATTTTTTATGAAATTCCATCAGGGTCAGGTAGTAGCGATCGTCTTTTGGGGTGGTCTTGTCCAGGTAAGCCAGCAGTTCGGGGATGCTCATCTCTTCCTGATTTTTTGGTCCACCGCCGTGTATCCCTACGCTCTTTTCGATGTCCAGGCGTATGTCATAGGTCTCGAACTGGACGGTATGTGCTGAACGGTCCCGCACATCCACCTGGTTGATGCTCCCGTTATACAGGCGCAGTTGGAACACCCCCTGCTCGGGCTGGCTGAAAAAGCGGCCCCGGGGTGACACCACTGTGCTCACGACATCTTGCGAACGCTGGTCTTCGATAAAAACATCCAGCAAGGTGCGCGTGGCCGGCTCGATCTTGTTTACATACAGCATGACGCCATTGAAAGCATCGTTGAAAGTACGTGGTTTCAAACCGATTTCGGTATTATTGACCGCGACTTCGTAGAGGAGCTGTTTTATGGCCATGCGGCCGGTCGGCAAACCGTAAATGGCGGTGGCAGCGGTCAGGACCACGCCGACCAGGGCAAACAGAAATACCGGCGGCAGCAAGCGGTAGAGGCTGACACCACCGGCTTTCAAGGCGACGATCTCGTTGTCCGAGGACATCTTCAAAAAGGTCAGCAGCACGGCCATCATAACCGACATGGGGATGATGAACTGCAGGAAAAACGGCATGGTGAACCCCAGGATTTTCAGGACTGTCCCGAGGTTGACGCCGTAGTTGACGATCATGTCGGTAATTTCCAGAATGCGCGTCATCAGAAACATGAAGGTAAAAAAGACCAGGTTGATGACGAAGGGTGGAATCATCTCCTTGAATATGTAGCGACTGATGATGGAATTTATTTTCATTGGTCGTTTCCAGGGCGCGGCCAAGCATTTCCCCGCTGGCCGGCGCCGGCTTGCAATCAAAGTACGCTGCTGATTTTAATCGATATATCCTATTGCCTGTCGGCGCTCAAGTCAACCGATGATAGTGCCGGCGGCGGCCGGCGGTCTTGCGGCCCCCTTTATGCCTGATCAGCCGGCCTGAAATCCTTGACTTTCAAATTTACAGGTTTTATTGCAGGGCCATGTTTTTCGACGCAGATGAAAAGAGATATCTTTACTATTCCCTGGCCGTCATTCTGGCCGGTACGTTGTTTCGGCTGGTATACGCCGGCCTGTTTCCCCTGGTACCGGATGAAACCAACTACTGGCAATGGAGCCGCTATCTTGCGCCTGGCTACCACGACCAGGCCCCGCTGATTGCCTGGGCAATTAAAGTCAGCACCTTGTTGCTGGGCCACACCGAAACTGCTGTCCGGCTGCCTTCGGTACTGGCGCTTACCATTGCATCCCTGTACATGGTATGCATGGCCGGACGCTGGTTCGGGGTGCGGGCGGCCCTCAACACGGCGATACTGACGCAAGGTGTATTCGCATTCACGCTCGGCGGCCTGCTGGCAACGGCGGACGGCCTGCAGGCCATGGCCTGGTCGGGGGCCTGTTATCACGTGGCCCGAGGCTATGAACGGCACGGCTGGTTTGACTGGCTGGCCGGCGGCCTCTGGTTCGGGATCGGGATGCTCAGCAAATACACGATGGTTCTTTTTCTACCCTCGGCCTATCTGTACGGGCTGCTGAGCACTGCACACCGACCGCGGTTGGCCAACTGGAAGCCCTATATCGGTGTATTGTTCGGCTGCCTCATGTTTACACCGGTTATTGTCTGGAATGCACAGAACAACTGGAATTCCGTACGCCATGTAGCCTATATCGGCGGGGCCAACGAGGCTTTCAGCATTCATTGGAATTATTTCGGGGATTACTGGGGATCACAGGCGGCCTTGCTGACGCCCCTGGTATTCATCATGTGCCTCATGGCTTGGTACGCTGTCATGCGCAAACGTCCCGGTGCCGACAGCTGGATTGCCCGCTACCTGTTCTTTACCTCGTTCGTCATGTTTGCCGGCTTTGCACTGTTGAGTTTTCACAGCCGGGTATACGGCAACTGGCCCATGGCCGGCTATATTACCGCCTGTGTGCTGGCCGCCGCGCTCTACGGACCCGGGCGCCGGCGGGCGCCGACCGGACGCTCGGCTGCACGGCTGTGGCCCTGGACGATCGGCAGCGCATACGTGATTACGGCCGTCATCCTGATCCAGGTCATCCGGCCGGTCCTGCCCCTGCCGGCCCATCTCGATCGGGCCGCCGATGAAATCCAGGGATGGCCGGAACTGGGCCGGCAGACGGCGCAGGTTGTCTCCGCGATGCCGGATCCGGCCAACACCTTCATTTTCGGCCTGAAGTATCAGACGGCCAGCGAACTGGCCTTCTACACCCCCGGAAATCCCCGCACGGTCTCAATCAATCGCTGGGACCGGCCCAATGTCTACGATTACTGGTGGCAGGACAAAGATCTACTCGGCAAGGACGCGGTCGGGGTGACCCAGTATGCGCAAAGCCACCTCACCCAGCTCAAGGAAATCTTCAGGCGGGTCGATGCGCCCGTCCCCGTCTACATCTATCGCAAATCCGGTCCAGGCAACCAGGATGCGGCCAAAACACCTTTCAAGGTTTGGTATCTCTATCGGGCCTATGGTTTCAAAGGCGGGCTGCGGTGGGTCCCGCCCGCGGCCGGGGATGTGCGGGCCGGTTGAAGTTGATACTTGCGGATTACCAAGGCATTCCTGAGAAAATGGTCCCCGGATGAGATAGCGTGGGCCCAATTATCAATTGCGATCTTTCTTTGCTGTGGTATGCTGTCTCCCATGACCGCGCGCACACACATCTTCTGCAGGCCATCCCGGCGCCTGCTGATCGCCGGGATTCTCTTGGCAATCTGCGGGCTGGCTACCAACGTACAGGGAGCGGAGGAAGGTGATATCGCCGTCGTGGCGAGCACCGAGAGCCCCCCTTACCGGATGTTCGCAGACGGTCCTCCCAGAGGCGTTTTCATCGACATTCTCGAGGCCGTGCTGCGGCGGGTGAACCTGACGCCCCGCTACCACGTTCTGCCGTTCAAGCGTTGCCTGGCAGAGCTGAAAAGCGGGAGGGCGGATCTGTTCATCGGACTTTTCTACCGGCCCGAGCGGGAGGCGTTCGTCATCTACCTGAAACCAACAATCGCGCCCTATGTCACCAAAGTGTTCTATCTCAACAAAGGCCACGCCCGGCACATCCAGAAGTGGGAAGACCTTTACCGGCTCAGGATCGGCATCCGCGCCGGGTATAAGCACCACCCGGATTTCGACGCCGATCAAAGGATCCGCAAATTCGAGGTGCCTACCGAGGAGCAGAACTTTCACAAGCTGGCCGTCAACCGCATCGACGCGGCGCTCATCACGGAAGAGACGGGCATTTACCTCATCAATAAGCTGGGATACACCGGGCGCTTCGCGCCGGCCCCGCTGCGGATCGAAAGGGATAACCCGGCCTATATCGTTATGTCCCGCAAATCCCGGCTGATACCGCACATCGCAGCACTCGAGACCGCCATTGCCGCCATGGTGACCGACGGCACGGTGGAAACCATACGCCGGCGGTATCTCAGGTCCCTTACACCCCCCAACGGCGAAACCAACGCCGCCGAAAAGAAACCCGGCCCTTAGAAGCGGTTTCAAAACCTTCAATCGGGTACAAGCTTCCGTCTGCGCTTTTCAAGGGAAGGTCTTGAAACCGCTTATAGTAAACACCGCCGGCACCGTGAACGGGCAGGGCGGCAACCGGACTGCGGCTGTGATGCTGATCTCCTGCGGGATGCTTGCCGCGGCACGCCGCCCATATCTTCCTGCGTTGCGGCCAGTATGTTAGTGCAGGGATTTGATGCGGAACAGTTCCTGGAACACGAAGAGTGACTTGCGCAGATTGTCATACTGGATCCGGGAATCTTCCATGTGGGTCCAGTCCACCGGGAATTGCGCCACGCGGTAGCCGCCGCGTTTGGCCAGCCAGAGAATTTCCGGATCGAAAATCACACTGTCGAGCCGCTGTCGGGCAAACAGGTCGTGGGCCACCCGCCGGGTGAAGAGTTTGAAACCGCACTGGGTGTCCGGGTAATTGAAACCGAGATAGGTATTCTGGATGAACGTATAGAGCTTGGCTGATATTTCCCTGAAAAAGTTCTGGTGCTGGACGACGTTCGATTCCGGCAAGGCCCGGGAAGCAATAGCTGCGTCAAATCCGCTTTCCAGCCGTTCCAGCCCCGCCTCAACAGCATCGATCGGCACCGAGTAGTCCGCATCCATAAACATGATGTAGGCCCCCATACCCCGGCACATACCGTAACGGACGGCATACCCCTTGCCCCGGTTGGGAAAATACTCCAGATAGCGGATGGTGGTTTTATCATCCGAGGGAAACCCCGCAACCACCCGGCCGGTGTTATCGGAACTGCCGTCGCTGACCACTATAATTTCAGAGCGGTAGGTCTGGCGTGCCAGATAAGCCGTGGTATGATCCAGAGTCATGACGATCCGGTCTTCTTCGTTATAGGCCGGAATGATGATGCTCAAATATGTGTCGTTATCCATTTGAATGAACCCGTTTCCCCGCTTCAAAGTACTGCCGGCCGGCATGCACGAGCCCTATAACTCCACAATCCGGGCCAGAACAATACCGTGTTTCTGATACAGCACCTGATACTGGCGCACCTCTTTCAGTTTATTGATCTTGGTAATCACAATGTCGCCGCTTGCCGGCTGCCCCTTGAGCACCAGGTCCTGGCGGTAGACACTGAAAGAGTGGTAGCTCATCTGCCACATATTGACCTTGTAGTTCTGCGCTTTGGCGATCAAGGCCGCTTCTTTGACGGGTTGCTGCATGATGCGTCCGGCGATGGGCAGGACCAGGGCATGGGTGGCCACCAACACGGTGGCACTTATAAAAGCAGTCCGCACCGCCTTCGAAAGCGGTTTATAGAACGGCAGACCAAGCAGGGCCAATACAACCAGCCCGAGGGTCAGCCGGTAGCCCCACCCGAAATTATTGAGGGCCCCGGCCACAACCAGACCGGCAAATTCATCCTTGATATACGGTTGCACCAGTACGGCAATCTGCGGCAGAAAGAACAGCACCAGCACGAAACCGAGCGGCCAGAAAAGCTGATAGACAAAGTGGCGGACATCTTCAGCCGCCTGCGCCATAAAAAGAAACAGGGGTACGTACCCATAGACAATGTAGTGATGCAGCTTCGTACCGGCCAGGGAAAAGAAAATCAATACAAACCCGAACCAAACCGCCAGATACAGGTTGAGGTCGTTTTGGACCAGTTTCCGCAGCCGCACACAGGCTTTCAACAGAAAAGCGGTATTGGGCAGCATGCCCAGTAGAATCACGGGTAGATAGTAGAAAATAGAGCCCGAATGCCCCTCGAATGCGTTTTGGAAACGCGCCACATTATGGGTAAAAAAGATTTCATCGATGAAGCCGGGCCCGTGCTGGTGGTACAGGGCCGCATACCACGGCAGGGCAATGACCAGCAGTGCCCCCCAGCCAACCGGATTGAAGATTGCCTTGAACCAGATCCGCCAGCGCCCCTTGAGACCGAAGAAAATACCGCTGGCGACCAGCGGTATCAAAATGGCAATGGGGCCTTTGGACAAAAACCCCAGGGCCAAAAAGACAAACGTCTGGTATATGCTGCCTCGGCGCTGTTGCCGGTAATAGTCAAAAATGCTGAACATGGAAAGGGTGACAAACAGGTTTAAGAACGCATCCGCTAAAGCAGCCTTGGCGACGATACTGGTTTGCAGCGAGGTCACCATGAAGAGCACAGCATACCAGGCCACCTGTCCATTGTAGTGGCGGCGGGCAAACCTCAAGAGCATCAGCGCCCAAACCAGCGATGCCAGGGCGCAGGGCAGGCGCAGGGCGAACTCGTTCAGCCCGAAAAGACCGACACTGGCTGCCTGGGCCCAGTATATCATGGGCGGTTTGTGAAAGAAGGTCTCGCCGTTGAGGCGGGGCGTCACGAAGTCACCGCTCACGAGCATCTCCCGCGTGACCTCTGAGTAGGCGCCCTCATCTTCATCGAACAGGGGCACGCTCCCCAGCCCGGCAAAGAGGCTGAAGACCACCACGGCCGCCAGAAACAGGGTATATGGTTTCGATTCAAACGGTTTCGGCATTATCTGTAAAATGGATGCGGCCCCTTTCGAGCGCGTCGCAAATCGCCTGCTGTTCTGATTGCGACGGTGATCAAAACCCGGTTACGCCTCGATCCAGTCTCCCCCATTATTCCCGATCTGCATCTGATAAAGCTTGCAGTATTCACCGCTGCAGGCCATCAATTCGTCGTGGGTGCCTTCTTCTACGATGCGTCCATCTACCACAACGATGATGCGATGGGCGTACCCGATGGTGGAAAGCCGGTGCGCAATCACAAAGGTTGTGCGCCCTTTCATCAGGTTTTCCAGTGCTTTTTGCACCAGTGACTCCGCCTCGGTATCCAACGAAGAGGTGGCCTCGTCTAAAATGAGAATGGGCGCGTTTTTCAGCAATGCCCGGGCGATACACAACCGCTGTTTTTCACCCCCTGATAGCCGCCCGCCCAGTTCGCCGATGACCGTATTATACCCCTGGGGAAAAGATTCAATGAAATTGTGGGCGTAGGCGGCTTTGGCCGCTTTGACAATGTCTTCTTCGGCGGCGGCGGTGTTGCCGTAGGCGATATTGTTGCGAATGGTATCATTGAACAGAATCGGTTCCTGGGTCACGATGGCGATCTCGCGACGCAAATCCTTGACCGCAAAATCCCGGATATCGATACCATCGATCATGACGCGACCTTCCAGGACATCGTAATACCGTGGAATCAGGCTTACCAGGGAAGACTTGCCGCCACCACTCATACCGACCAGCGCGAGAATCTCACCCTTTTTTACCTCAAGATTTACATCTTTGAGAACCATGTCGCGATCATATCCGAAATTTACCTTGTCGAACTGCACGGTGTGGGCCCCGCGCTTGATTGGCCGGGGATTGACCGGGTCTTGAATGTTGGATTCGGTTTCGATAATCTCAAATACCCGGTCCACTGCGGCCATCCCCACCTGCAGGGCGTTATTCAAACCGCTAAGTTTTTTAACCGGCTCGTATAGCAGCATCACACAGGCCAGAAAACTCATGAACATACCGGGTGTGGACTCTCCCTTGATAACCCCGGACCCGCCGTACCAGATAATGAACGCAATCCCGATTCCGCCTAAAAACTCCATAATCGGAGAACCGAGCGCTCTGACGATGACCCCCTTTAATTCAAGCTTGAAGAGGTCCCGGGTTCTGGTCTTAAAGCGTTTTTTTTCATTGGGCTCCATGCCGAAAGCCTTGACGATCTTTATGCCCGCAAAGGCCTCGTGCAGAAACGAGGAGAGTTCGGCCATGGCCTCCTGGCACCCGGTACTGACCCGCCGAACCCGACGCCCGAGGGAAATGACCGGATAGAATGCTACCGGCAGAACGAAAAAGGCAATCAGCGCCATTTTCCAATCCCGGTAAAAAATGACCGCGGTTAAGCCCACAATCGTAAAAAAATCCCGGAAAGCAGCAGTTACGGCCGTGGACACCATGGCTTTTACGATAGCGACGTCATTGGTAATGCGGGACATGAGCCGTCCGGTGCGCTCTCTTTGAAAAAACGCCATGGGCAAATCCATTATCTTATCGAACAGTTGATCCCGCATGCGCCGAATGATGCTCTCACCCACATAATTCATGAAATAGTCGTGGCCGTACATGCCGACGCCTTTGAGCGCGAATACCGTCAGAACCAGCAGGGGCAGTAAAAACAACTTTTCGATGTCCTTGTCGACAAAGATCCGATCGATCACCGGCTCGATAAGATAACCCATGGCGGCCATACTGACCGCGATGGCCAAAGAACAGAGCATGGCCATGTACAGCCTGAACCGGTTTTCCATAATCATCCGGTAGACCTGACGATGCCGTTCTTTTAGATTAATTTTAAAAAGACGCATATTTTCAAAGTTCCCTTTTTGCTATCAATCTCAGGGCGATATCGGCTACGCGGCCCGAAGCACCCGGACCACCAAGCTTTTTGCGAATCCGGCGCAGTTTGGTACGCATGCGCTCAAGCGCCGCTGGATTGGTAATGAGCTTGTCCACCTCCGCGGCAATATTACCGGCAGTGGCATCGGCCTGTACCAGTTCGGTAACCACCGGTTCGGCACTGATCAGGTTGACCAGCCCGATATGGTTTACCTTGACCAGCAACCGCGCCAACAGGTAACTCAGCGCCGACACTTTGTAGATGATCACCATGGGCACCCCGGCAATCGCCGCTTCAAGGGTGACCGTGCCGGAGGCGGCCACCACGAGATCGCAGGCTGCAAAAATTTCGCTTACCGGACCGGTGTGGAAATCACAGGGCGCCTGCGGGGCTTGCCTGGCTATGATTTCCCGATAGGCGCCGTCCGGGACAGTGGGTGCCTGCGAAATAACAAACCGCACCGGGTGGCCGCGCCGGGCCAGTTCATCGGCCGCTTTGAGCATAACCGGCAGCAGGCTTTCGACCTCCCGGTCACGCGAACCCGGCAGCAATCCGATGTTGACCACCTCCGGACGATCCAATGATCGGGCGGCCGGGGCAGACGGCAGGGCTGCATCGAGCAGGGGATGGCCCACAAAGGTAACCGGAACATGGTGCGCGCGATAAAATTGTTCCTCGAAAGGCAAAATTACGGCGACATGGTTGACCAGCGCACCGATCTTCCGAACGCGACTGGTACGCCAGGCCCATATTTGCGGACTGATATAGTAGAGTATGGGAATTTTTTCTTTTTTGGCTGCAGCGGCCACATGCAGGTTGAAATCGGGAAAATCAATCAGAATCAGCAGATCGGGTTTCAGGTGGTGCAACGCCGCTTTGGCCGTGCGCATGCCCTGCCGCAGGCTGGTCAATTTAAAGACGACCTCGGTGATGCCGACCACGGCAAGGCTGGCGGCGTCCACCATAATCCTTACGCCGGCGGCCTTCAGAGATTCACCACCGATTCCGAAAAGGAAAAGGTCCGCATCTTTTTGACGCAGGGCCTTGGCCAGCCTGGCACCGTGCAGATCGCCGGAGGCCTCCCCGGCTATGATCATGATCTTGTTCAGTTTGGTAGCCCCGTCGCTAGGATCCCAGTTGAAATTGTCCACTGGTTTTGCTGATCTGGTTCATGATATTCAGCGCAAGGTCCAGCGCGTCCCGCCCCATCTTGCCTGTCACTTCCGGGGTTGAGCGCTGGCTGACGGATTGCACGAAAGCGCGGATTTCGTCATCCAGGGCATCCCCGCTGTCAAAGGAAAGTTGCCGGATATCGGTTCCAGGCACCAGGTCGTTATTACCCTCCTCGGCCTGCCGCACCAGCGTGATGTCATGATTGGCAAAATCCACCGACATATAGGCATCCCGCTGAAATATCCGGATTTTGCGTTCATTCCGGGTTGAAATGCGGCTGGCGGTGACATTGGCCACGCACCCATTGGCAAATTCAAGCCGGGCGTTGGCAATATCCACCTCGGTGGATATAACCGGAATTCCCGCGGCATGCACCGATTTGACCTCGGAATTGACAAAATTAAGAATGATATCAATATCGTGAATCATAAGATCCAGGACGACACTCACATCGGTGCACCGCGGCTTATAGATACTCAATCGGTGGGACTCAATGAACATGGGCTGCTTGATGATATCACGCAGGGCCACAACGGCGGGGTTGAAACGTTCGAGGTGGCCCACCTGAATAATCAGGTCGCGCTGCGCCGCGATAGCAATCAACTGGTCCGCTTCAGTGAGGTCGGTGGTCATGGGCTTTTCAATGAGAACGTCGATATTATTCTCCAGAAAAGTCCGGCTTACCTCGAAATGGGCCGGTGTATGGACCACCACACTGACGGCGTCGACCTTTCCCAGAAGATCCCGGTAATCGGTATAGGCCGCTGTACCGACATTGGCCGCTACGGATTCAGCTCGCGTTTTTTCCGTGTCCACCACGCCGACCAGGTCGACATTATCCATGGCCGCGTATTTTTCGGCATGAAACTTACCAAGATAACCGACCCCGATAACAGCCGTGCGTAACTTTTTATCCATGTTCCTTCCCATATTGATGAGTTATAAAGGTTTTCGTCCAGGGACGGTAACTTCAGGACGAAAAATAGCAGGGTTTGGCGCCCGCCGCCCCCGGATGCAGCTTTGCATACACAGCCTGCATGATGATGTGCACGATGATCATGTGTACATCCTCGACCTTTTGCATATCATCTATCCGGGCCACGAACGGAATGTCGACCAGATCGGCCAATTTACCGCCGGCGTAGCCCGAAATGCCGGCCGTTTTACCACCGTTGGCCCCAGCATAGCGAATGGCCTGGAGTACATTTTCGGAATTACCGCTGCCTGAAATCCCGATGACCAGATCGCCCGCTTTGAAAAAGTTCTTTAACTGTTCAACAAAAACGGCCTCATAGGACATATCGTTGGCATAGGCCATCAGGCTGGGCAGGTTGTCGTTTAAACACATGACCTTGAACTTCTTCTCCAAATCCAGACAGCAGCCCTTGTTGAGGTCACAAACGAAATGGGAAGCGGTCGAACCGCTGCCGCCGTTGCCCATGATAAAAATCGTCTGTTCCTTTTCATAAGCGGCCAACAGTGCCTGCACCAGGTGGGTGAATCGATCGGTATCGAATTCGTCCAGGACAGCTTTGAGGTCCTGCAGGTAATCAGTCGCAAATTTACCAAAATCCATCTTCCATCTCCTTTTATTCACGGGGCCATATTTCAAGCGCCTGCTCATAGGCAGCCACGGTGCCGATATCGATCAGGGTGTCCGTGATTTCATAGCCGCCCATGCGGCCAACCAGTTCAGGCAGGACATGAAAGCCGATATCCAGGATGCCCGGACCGAGGGTCTGCCGAATTGCCCGACAGGTCTCTAAAATGTTGTATGTTGCCACATAAATACCTGCGTTGGCAAGATTGCTTTCCGGTTTTACCGGTTTTTCCATGAACCTGATAACCGTCTGGGCTGCATCGACCGTGGCAATGCCGCATGCCCTTGGTGTGGTGGTCCGAAACAGCCCCATGGTCAACACATGTCCCGCCGCCTTATGTTCAGCATGCCTACCCAGCATGGCGGACAGGTTCAGATTCGTAAGATTATCAGCGTAGACAATCAGGAAATCTTCACCGGAATCAATGAAATCCGTATTGGCCAACAGCGTTCCGGCGCTGCCCAGCAGTTCCGGTTCATGCACGGTGTGAATGTCCAGCACCTTTTCAGCGCGCAGGTGTGCCGCGGCCTTTTCAACCTGGTCCGCAAGATGATGGGTATTGATCAGTACCTTGTCAACGCCGTGCGCCTGCAGGAGGTCGATCCAGATTTCAAGCAGCGGTCGGCCGTGGATCGGCATGAGGCATTTGGGGTGTCGGTCGGTATAAGGCCGCAGCCGGGTTCCCTTCCCGGCTGCCAGCAGAAAGGCTTTCATGCGGATGTCGTCCCGATTTGCCTGATCACATTCAACGCTTGCATGTGCTTCTGGGCGTATGCCAGGATGTCTTCCATGTCCTGCTGCCGGTTGAGATAGGACCAGTAAGCTTCAATACTGGTTTGCACGCTGCGCTTCGCCTGCCAGCCGATGGATTGCAGGCGGGTCGTGTCTGAAAAGATATGGCGGGTATCGCCAAAGCGGTAGTACCCGGACATGATGGGCTCGATCTGCTTGCCGGTGATGGCCTGCATGGCCTCGTAAAAACCCTGCACAGTCCAGACCTGCCCGCCGCCCACATTGAATTCACGATAATCGGCATCCGGGTGTTCCAGCACCAGGAGATTGGCCGCCACTACGTCGTCTATATTCACGAAGTCTCTGACCTGGCGGCCATCTTCGAAGATGGTGGGCGCCTTGGCAAAATAGAGGGCGAGGGCAAAGATGCGCATGGCCCCGGAACAGGCATTGTAAAAAGATTGTCGGGGACCCTGAACAATCGAATAGCGCATGACGACAGATGGTATGCCGTAGCGCCGGCCCAGTTGCAGGGTTATCTGTTCCTGGCTGTGCTTGGACAGCGCGTACTGGTTGCAAGGCTGAATGACAGTCTCGTCCGACGGCAGCCACTGGAGGTCTCGCCGGCAAGCCGGACAGGCATGCTCCCATTTTCCTGCAGCCAGCCGGGTTTCGGTGCGAATCTGTGGATAAACCGGCGCTTCGGCCTCCGGATCGCAGTCCGGGCAATGGTAACGCCCCTCGCCCATCACCGCCTGGCTGGCGGCCACGATGACCTTGCGCATGTCACGATACTGACCGGTTTCGACCAGGACTTCATAAAGCAGGGCGGTAGAAACCGCATTGGTATGAAAAAAACTTGAAAAATCAGTCAGGTAATCTTGATAGGCGGCCAGGTGGTAAACCGCGTCCATACCGGCCAGGGCCTTTTCCCAATCGGATTTTCGGCGCACATCCCCGTGAATGAACTCAACCGCCGGATTGATATAGGCCGGTTTTCCCTTGGGGTGCACCGTTTTCTGAAGGTTGTCCAGGACCCGCACCTGGTGGCCGTGATTTACCAGGGCATCCGCGGTGTGGGATCCGATGAACCCGGCCCCGCCGGTTATCAGTATCTTCAAGGTAGACCCCGCTTTCTATTTACTGGTATAGGACCGGTCATCGAAAATGACCTTGCTGCCGCTTTCGGCGAGCATAAAAGGCAATTCGCGATAGGCCTGCATGGCTGCAAACACATCGTTTTGTTTCTCGCGCGGTACGATCAGCAGCAGAAAACCGCCGCCGCCGGCGCCGGCCACCTTTCCGGCCAGGGCACCGGCGGATATGGCCCGGCCATGCATTTCGTCGATTTCACTGTTTGAAATACCGGCGGCCATGTTCTGTTTCAATTGCCAGTTGCGGGCTAGAAGCTCACCACAGGCGGTGATATCCTGTTGCTGCATGGCCGCAGTAAAGGGCTCCACCAGGCCGACCATTTGCTGCATGGTATCAAAACGATCCGTACTCTGCAGGTTGGATTTTTGTTTGGACAGAATTTTATCCGCACTGCGGGTAATGCCCGTATAATATAACAGCAGGGAGGCGGCGAACTTTCGGTTGGCTTTACTTTCCATCATGACCGGCAGCCGCTGGGTGACATCGCCCTGTTTAAAAACAAAGCGATTTACCCCTCCATAGGCGGCCGCATACTGGTCCTGGCGCCCAATGGGTTTTCCCAAGATGTCGATTTCTATCCGGCAGGCATCTTGCGCCAATTGTTCGGCCGTGACGAGTTCGTTGCGATAGGCGTACAGGGCATGCAGCAAGGCGACCGTGATCGAACTGGAACTCCCGAGGCCCGATCCGGAAGACGGAATATCGGCCAGGGTCGTAATTTCGATCCCCTTTTCAACACCCGTCAAACGCATGGCTTCGCGCACCAGGTCATGTTGGATGTCGTCGACCTTTTCCACGCATTCCTTGCGGGAATAGTTAATATAGATCATGTCGTCAAAGCGGGCCTTTACGATGGCATAGACAAATTTGTCGATAGCGGTGCAGACCACTTTGCCGTCGGCCCGGTTGTAAAAATCCTGCATATCCGAACCGCCGCCCACAAAACTGATTCGTAAAGGGGTCTTGACGATGATCATATGACGACCTCGCTCCTTGAACCCATCTCAAAAAAGTCTTTTGGCCCAAACTCGGCGTTGGGCGCTCGGAATATATCCTCGAAATACCTGATGTATTCCTCCGGTTTATTCCTCCCAGCCGCCTTGATTTTGAACCAAAATCCGTATTTTTGAGATAGATTCAACTGAAATTTATTGTTCTTCTGCCGCCCGGGCTACGATGCTGATGCCGTGCCTGTCCGCCGCGGCTATCATTTTGTCGCGGTCAAACACAACGGCCTTGCCAGCCTCGATCACCAGCACCTTCGCACCGGCGGCTGCCATCACTTCAATCGTCTGCACACCGATGGCCGGGACATCGAACCTGAAATCCTGGTTCGGCTTGCAGACTTTGACAACCACGGCGTTGCCGCCGGCCAGGGCCCCGCCTCTTTTGATGGTTGCATCCGTTCCGTCAATCGCTTCCACGGCCAGAATGGATCCGCCGGCCACCACCACGCACTGACCGATGTCAAGCCGCCCGATGGCCTTGGCCAGTTCCCAGCCCACACCTATGTCCTCATTTTCAGAACGGTTTGGTTTGCGCTTCGTCCAGCACCCTTCCCTGGCCAGCAGGTCGGGAAGTAGAAAAGTGGACGCCTTGATCAGGATGCCCTCTTTTTCCAGTGCGGCCGCAAAAGCCCGTAACACCCGATCGTCATGGGTATCTTTGATGCCGGCCAAAATCCCGATGGCTTTCAGGTCAGGCCGCACATCCTTGAAAATGCGGGTTTTTTTAATGGCGCCGGCCATCACCGCCTGGTGGACACCATGCGCCGAAAAAAACTTGATGATCTTCTTCAACTGGCCGAGGCGGACCCACTTGATGTCATCCACGTATTGCTCGAGGCGCTGCTCGGTCTCATTGAGGTGGGCGGCGGCATACACTGCGTAGCCGTTTTCACGTGCGGCCCGGGCAAAAACCAAGGGAAACTGTCCGCTTCCGGCAATAAGGCCGATGCGTCTATCCATTGAACGACCTTCCTGAGTAAGTCACCATCACAGATCTCCTTTGTCCTGCGCGCCCGGGTACCGGTGATCAAATGATCCGGGCTACCGGGTCAAACCCCGGCTGGAACTTTGCAGAAATTCGATAAATGCCAGGACTTCGGGGACGGGCTCTACTTCAGCCTGCACGCGCCCGATCGCTTCATTCAGGGTTAAACCGATTCTGAAAACGATGCGGTAGGCCTTTTTTAACAGGGACAGGGTATGTTTTGAAAAACCGTGACGTTTGAGTCCGACACTGTTGAGGCCGTGGAGCTTGGCCCGATCGCCGGCTGCGATGACATAGGGCGGAATGTCCTTGACCACGGATGATTTCCCCCCGATGAAGGCGAAATCCCCCACCCTGACAAACTGATGAATGGCTACCAGGCCGCCCACTGTTGCATAATCTCCGATGGTGATGTGCCCGGCCAGGGTCGTATTGTTGGAAAGGGTTACCGCCATCCCGGTGCGGCAGTCATGGGCCACATGGGTATAGGCCATCAGAAAATTGTTCTCACCGATCTCCGTCACCCCGCCCCCAAAACCGGTTCCCCGGTGAATGGTCACAAATTCCCTCAGAGTAGTGTTTTTCCCAATTTTGACGTAGGTTTTTTCGCCTTTGAATTTAACCGCCTGGGGCGGCGCCCCGATAGCCGCATACTGATAAACCTGGCAGTTCTGTCCAAGGGTTACATAGGGATCGATCACCACATGCGGGCCGATGGTGGTGCCGTCCCCGATGAAAACCTCCGGACCGATGATGGTAAACGGCCCGATACTGACGTTTGCCCCGATTTCGGCCTTGGGATCAACTATTGCAGTGGAATGAATCATTCTTTACCTCCCAGCGCGGCCATGAATTCGCCCTGCGCCACTAAAACATCATCGACTGTAGCCCGACCGGCCATTTTGACGGCCTTGGAACGTATCTTAAGGACCTCTATATTGAATATCAACTGATCGCCCGGCTGCACCGGTTTGCGAAAACGGACCTTGTCAATGCTCATGAAATAAATCAATCCGCCCAGGGCCTTCAGATCAACTGTTTCAGCGACCAATACGCCGCCGACCTGGGCCATGGCCTCCACGATGAGAACCCCCGGCATGATCGGCATTTCCGGGAAATGGCCCTGGAAAAAGGGTTCATTGATGGTTACGTTTTTCAGGCCGGTTATCCGCTCTCCCGGGACGAAATCCAGGATGCGATCAACCAGCAAAAAAGGATACCGGTGGGGCAGATGCTGCATTATTTTGTGAATATCGATAGTTTTTTCCATTTTGTCCTCTATAGTCCCCGCCGGAAAGGTAGCCCGCAGCACCGGCGCCCTGCCAGCCTGACCGATCTACCGGCTTTGCTCGTCCTCAGGCGATTTCAACCGTTTTTCAAGCCGCTCGAATCTTTTCACCAGGCCCGGCAGGCGGGGCAGGATTGTCTGCAAGCGAAGCCATATCTTGTGGGGCATGGCGTAAGTACCGGAAACAACAGCTCCCGGGTCTATTGATTTCGCCACGCCGGCCTGGGGCCCGACGATGGCATTGTCGCCGATCGTCAGGTGCTGCCCCACACCAGCCTGCCCGGCCAGTATGGCATGCCGACCGACAGTTGTACTGCCGGCAATGCCTGCCTGCGCGACCAGGAGGGTATCTTCGCCGACCCGGACGTTATGGGCAACATGCACCAGGTTGTCGGTTTTAACCCCACGGCAGATATGCGTTTTGCCGAATGTGCCCCGGTCGATGGTATTGTTCGCCCCGATTTCAACATCGTCATCGATCTGGACAATGCCGATATGTTGGATTTTGAAATATTTATCTCCGTCCGGTACGAACCCGAACCCGTCACTGCCGATAACGGTCCCGGCGTTGATCTTGACCCGGCACCCGATGCGGCAGCGTTCCATGATGGTAACATTGGGGCCGATACAGGTGTCGTCACCGATCGAAACACCGTCCCCGATAAAAGTACCCGGCTGGAGGCAAACACGATCCCCCAGGTGCACGCCTTGACCCACGGTTACAAAAGGACCGATGGACACCGCCTGGCCCGTCACCATATCCGCGGCGCAGGCGGCCTGAGGGCTGATACCGGGTGGGTGCTCCTTATCGGGATAAAAGACTGCCAGGAGCTTGGCAAATCCGAGTCGCGGGCTGGGTGTGCGTATAATCGGGCAGGGGGCCGGCCCGTTGAAATGATCCGGTACGATTACCGCCCCGGCCCGGCTCGTGTCTATTTTTTTCAAGTAGCGGGCACTTTCGACATAGGTGATATCACCGGCTGTCGCAGTTTCGAATACCGCCACCCCGTGAATTTGGACCTGGCCGTCGCCGGCGATCCTGCCGTCAACGATGTCCGCTATTTCAGCAACCGTCAGTTGCATCTTTATTGCTTCTTGTCTGCGCTTTTTTGTTGCTTGGCCCACTGGGCGTTGTATTGCTTGATCACTTTGTCAGTCATATCAATGGTGGACGGCATGTAGATAACACCGCCCTCCTTGCGCTCCAAAATGAGCAGATAACCTTCTTTTTTGCCCATCTCTTTGACCAGTATGTCGACATCCTTACGCATCTGCCCGACCAACCTGAACTGTAATTCACGCGCAACCCCGGTGTATCTCTGTTGCAATTGCTTGAAATCATTTATTTTAATGCGAATATCCCGCTCTTTGGCATCTTTCATTTCCTTGTTCATCACCAAAGCTTCCCGATCGAACTGCTTGCGGTCCGCTTCTATCTCGACCTTCTTTTTTTCCAGGTTCGCCTCCATCTCCTTGGCCTGCTTATTTAACTTTTCCTGGGCTGCTTTACCAGCATCGGACAGATCGATAATGCGTTGAAAATCGATTGTCCCTATTTTGGCAACATCAGCCGCCTGAACCGATCCGCAAAAGCCTAAAATGATGAAGACTGTAAAAACTAGCTTGCTAAAATTGGATATCATGCTGCCTCCCAGTGTAGTAGGTATACCATTCCATTTACTCGTTATCGGTTGCAAGGGACCTCATGCATGCATTCACCGACCGTTAAAAAGCGCCGCCCATGGTAAATTCCCATCTTCCACCTGTGGGTTCCCCTGGTTTCGGATCCAGGATATAGGCGTTTTCCAGTCGGATGGGGCCCATGGGTGAGTACCATCGGAAACCAAATCCGGCACTCTGGCGCATGTCGCCGAATTCAATCGTTTCATCTTTTGCATATACATCACCGGTATCAAAAAAGACAAGACCAATCACCCCCGCTTCTTCCACCAGGGGAAAGCGTAACTCTGAATTGAACTGGACGAACTTTTCGCCACCCACATAGGCCAACTGGCCTGCCGAATTGATTTCTGTGGGGGACAGGTCCTGCCAATCGAAACCCCGGATTGAGTTCATCCCCCCCTTGAAGTACTTCTCATAGTCGGGCAGGAGCAGGCCCGAGTTCTGGGAGACATGGCCGCCCTCTCCATTCAAAAACCCCGTAAACTTCCAGAATAATGGAAAATACCAGCTTGTCTGAGCATCGATCTTGGTATGCCCGATTGTCCCGCCCAGACCGGCATATTCAAGGCTGATCGAATGTTTACTGCCCCGGGTGGTGTTAAACCGTTTGTTTCGGGAATCATAGACCAGGCTGCTGGACAGACTGCTGGTAATATTGTTCCCCTCCAGTTCCTGAACCGAATCGGGGGCAAAAGACTGCACGTTCGAAACCTCGGAAGAGTCAAAGCGGTATCTGAAATAGGCCCGCGTGAAATCATAGACCGGATACCCGATGCCGACCCCGGCCCCGATAGCATCCTGTTCGTATGAATCGAAATCCGTGCTCCAGTTGTAAATGTCAGCGGTTCCCGAAAGAGGTATATCGAACATCCAGGGTTCTGTGAAACTCAGGTTGAACTTCTGGGTGCGGCCGCCCACCTGGGCTTCAAGTTTCAGAACCTGGCCCCGGCCGAACAAGTTGCGCTGCGCAATGGAAGCGTTGAAAAACACATTCTCTACACTGCTGTACCCGCCCCCCACAGAAAAGGTGCCTGTGTCCTTCTCCTTGACATTGATTTTCAAGATCATCTGGTCATCTGCGCTGCCCTTGGGTGTATCCACCTGAATATCTTCAAAAAAATCAAGGTAATATAAATTGCGGATACCGCGCTTCATTTTCTTACCGCTATACAGCTCCTTTTCGTGAACCTGCAGTTCACGGCGAATGACCTTGTCCCGGGTCTTGTTGTTTCCGCTGATAATGATCTTTTCGTAGTATACCAGCGGTCCCTTCTTAATGTCGTAAGTCACATCCACCAGCAGTTCCGCGTCCTGCCGTTCCACTTTGGGAATGACCTCGGCATAGGCATAGCCTACATCGGCGTAAAGATCCGTAATGAATAGAACATCCTGCCGCATCACCGCCTTGCTGAAAAATTCCTGGTTGTACAACTGGATAACCGCCTTCAGGACGTTTTCGGGAACCACGAATTCACCGATCAGGTTGACTTTGCCGACCTTGTAGCGAGGACCCTCCTCAATTTTGAAGGTCACGTCGATACCCTCTTCGGTAAAGACCACGTCCGGTTCTCCCACCCGCGCATTGATATAACCGTTATTATGGTAAAAGGAGGTGAGCAGAGCGACATCCTGTTTCAGTTTTTCGCGGTCCAGATCACCATCTTCGGTGATAAAGGAAAGGAACCAGGCTTCTGATGTTTCCACAAGCTTTTTCAAACGTTTATCCGGGTAGACCTCGTTGCCGAGAAATAGGATGTTTTCGATGCGCGACCGATCGCCTTCTTCGATCTTGAACTCCAGGTCGGCCTGGTTGTTTTTTAATTCTATGGTCTTGTAGGTCACCTGAACATGGTGATAGTTTTTATCGCGATACATGTCTTCAATGATCGCAATATTACTTTGAATCTTGAAAATGTTCAGGATCGAGCCGGTTCTCAAAGTTAGGTTTTCTTTGATTTTTTTATCTTTAAATTTCTTGTTGCCCCGAAAAGCGATATTGCGGATGGTGGGTTTTTCCAGGACCTTGAAAACAACCATTTTGCCCCCGGGAACACCGTGGGCTTCAACCCGCACGTCATCGAAATAACCCATCGCGTAGACCTTTTTTAAATCCCGGGTGAGCGGTTGGGCTTTGAATACGTCCCCCTCCCTGGATTTAATGACCCGCTTGACGGCGTCGGCCTCGATGCGATTGTTGCCCTCCACCTGTATGGCCGTGATGGTCTGACGGTTGAGCACCGCCATACCGATACTGCGCGAAAGTCTTTTTAGCCGGGCCACCAGCGTACCGAGGTTGCGACCCTCAACAAAAAATGGCTTGGGCGTACCGGCTCCGAAGGTTTCCACCACCCGTGCATCCAGCGAGTACATGTCGCCAAAGGCGGTCAGACTGCCCCAGATGATCCGGTCGGCCCCCGCCGCTACGCCAACTGCCCTGATCTGTGCTAAATTTTCGCTGAGGCTGCCCTTGCTCTGCCAGTCACCCTTGTAATCAACAACCGTAACGCCCTCCTGTTCCAGCTGCTGCTTCAGGGCATCGGTAATTTCAGTGGCAAACTTCTCTTGGGATGTGGGTGCATGGACCTCAAAAGGCAGGACTACCACGCGGATGGAGTCTGCTCCGGAAACAACACAAGGGCCGCCGAAGATAAGAAGAACCAGCAATATGAGCAGTAACCTGAACCTGTAAACCACCTCAGTGTATTCCTTCCAGCTTTCCGTTTTTAATCGTTATACACCGGGACATGCAGGCTGCCAGTTCCATGTTATGGGTCACGATCAAAACGGTCATGGAGAGTTCCTGATTCAATTCCATCAGCAGTGTATGCACACGATCACTATTTTCCTGATCAAGATTGCCGGTGGGCTCGTCTGCCAGCAGCAGGGGGGGGTTGAGTATCAAGGCCCGTGCCAGGGCCACCCGCTGCTGCTCACCACCGGATAGTTTGCTCACCGGGTGGCGCAAGCGATCCTGCAATCCCACCCGCACGAGAATAGTCTCTGCTGCCGCGGCGGCTTCAAGCCGGGTGCGCCCGCCTACCAGGGCCGGCATCATGGTATTTTCTAGGGCATTGAACTCCGGCAGCAAGTGGTGAAATTGAAATACGAAACCGATCGAACGATTTCTAAATCCCGCCAATTGGTGGCGGTCCAGACTGAAGATATCCTGCCCGTGGAAAAAGATCTGGCCACGGTCGGGCCTGTCCAGCGTCCCGAGAATGTGCAGAAATGTGGATTTGCCAAGGCCGGAGGCACCGACCACAGCCACACTTTCGGCCCTCTGGATGTCTAAATCGGCCCCGGTAAAGATATCGATGCGCTCGCCGCCGCCATTGGTGTAGTGCTTGTGCAGGTCGCAAATCCGGATCAACGGATCGCCTGTCGGGTCGGTCTGGCCGGGTTGCATGTTATCCATAACGAATAGCCTCAACCGGATCTAACCGGGATGCCTGGCGGGCAGGATACAGGGTTGCAAAAAAACAGATAACCAGGGCCGAAACGGCAATGGCCACCACATCCACTACCTTCAGGACCACCGGAAGCGTGGTAATGTAGTAGACATCTCCCGGCAGCTCAATGAACTTGTAGTGCGATAAGAGCATGCAGAGAATAATGCCGCCACAGACGCCCAGAATCGTACCGACCACCCCAATGGCCATACCTTTAAAAATAAAAATCCGGTAGATACTTCGATCTGTGGCTCCCATGGCTTTTAATATTGCGATATCTTTGGTTTTTTCCATCACCATCATAATCAGGGAGCTGGCAATGTTAAAGGCGGCCACAAGCACGATCAACGCCAGAATAATGAACATGGCCGTTTTTTCAAGCTTCAGGGCTGAAAAGAGGTTGCGGTTCATGCGCATCCAATCTCGGATCCAGTAAGGAAAGCCCAGATCACGTACCAGGGTCTTCCGAATCTCACCGGCCTGATATATATCTTCAACCCGCACCTCAATGCCGGTAACCGTGTCCGCCATCCGCATCATCTTCTGGGCGGTCTTTAAATGAATATAAACCAGGGAGTTGTCAAACTCATACATGCCGGACTCGAAGAGTCCTTTGATCTTGAATTGTTTCATGGCCGGCATGTGACCAATGGGGGAAAGCATGCCGCGGGGAGAAATCATGGCAATTGTATCGCCGGCACCAACACCAAGATTTTTGGCCAGTTCTTTACCGAGGATGATACCGGGTGCCGATTTTTTGCCGGGGACACCGACGGTATCGCCGGCCAGGCGGGTCAGGTCTTCTGCACTGAAAAATTTAACGACGCTGCCGACGGTCTCCGGATCCACCCCCCGTAAAACCGCACCGGAAACACCTGTGGCGGACCGGATCATGACCTGGGAGTATATAAAAGGTGTCGTGGCCTGCACTCCATCTGCGGCCCGAATACGCGCCATGACATTGCGGTAATCCGAGAAAGATCCGCCATGCCGCATGACCACGATATGGGATTCCACACCCAGAATGCGGGACTTCATGTCCGATTCAAACCCGGTCATAACGGCGATGACCACAATCAGCGCCATCACACCAACGGTGACCCCGGCGATGGATAGCAGGGTAATCAGCGAGATGAAAGACTGCTTCTGTTTGGCCCTGAGGTAGCGGCTGCCTATAAAAAGTTCAAAGGACATGCCTAGCCTGTGGATGACAGTTTCATGTGGGGGAACAGAATAACCTCCCGTATGGACGCCGCGTCGGTCAGCAGCATGGTCAATCTATCAATCCCGATGCCTTCACCGGCTGTCGGCGGCATCCCATATTCCAGGGCTTCGATATAATCCGCGTCCATGAAGTGCGCCTCGCTGTCTCCGGCCTTGCGATCTTCTACCTGCTGCAGGAATCGGGCATTCTGATCCCCGGGATCGTTCAGTTCGGAAAAACCGTTAGCGATTTCGTACCCGGCGATGAACAGTTCAAAGCGGTCGGTCAGGCCGGGCTCCGTGTCACTGCGGCGCGACAGCGGCGATACCTCGACCGGATAACCAGTGATGAACGTCGGCTGGATGAGCTGCGGCTCAACCAGCACATCGAACAATTTGGTGATGATTTTACCTATCCGCCCGGTTTTACTGAGCTTGACGCCCTTATCCTGCGCAAACGCCAGCAGTCCTGCGCGATCATCCAGCAGCCGCGGATCGAGCCCGCCCATTTTCTCCAGGGCTTCGGCCAGGGTCAAGCGCGTCCAGGTACCGCCCATTTCGATCGTCTGGCCCTGGTACACGATCGTGCTGCTCCCCGTGGCCAGTTCGGTGACCGTCTTGAACATATCTTCCGTGAGGGCCATTAAATCCTGGTATGTGGCATACGCCTGGTAGAACTCGAGCATGGTAAATTCAGGATTATGGCGGGTGGAAACCCCCTCGTTGCGGAAATTGCGATTTACTTCAAATACCCGCTCAAAGCCGCCCACAACCAGCCGTTTCAAATATAACTCCGGGGCAATTCGCAGGTAGAGATCCAGGTCGAGCGCATTATGGTGCGTCACGAACGGAGTTGCCTCGGCCCCCCCGGGGATGGGCTGCATCATCGGGGTTTCAACCTCGAGAAAATCCTGTTGCAAAAGAAAGTTGCGGATCGCCTGAATAACCCGGCTGCGGGTAATGAAAATGTCTCTCACATCCGGGTTCATGATCAGGTCCACGTACCGCTTGCGATAACGTTTTTCAGGATCCTTCAGGCCATGAAACTTTTCAGGCAGGGGTCGCGTGGCCTTGCTGACCAGCCGCATGCGTTTGGCCAGCAGGGTCCACTCCTGGGTCCGGGTCTGAAACAGCCCCCCTTCCAGGCCAATATAATCGCCGATATCAAGATTTTTGAAAAGCGTGTAGGCCGCCTCCCCGATCATGTCCTTTTTTATATACGCCTGCAGCTGTCCGGAACGGTCGCGAAACCTGATGAAGGCTGCCTTCCCAAACTTGTTCACAGCCATAATACGCCCGGCACAGGCAAACTGCGGTTCATCCTCAGTCAAGTTCTGTGATGGATCGGCTATCATGGCCTTTATCTGCCCGATCGTATGCGACACTCTGAAATCGTTGGGAAAAGGTTCCATCCCCGACTCTCTCAGCTGCTCAATTTTCTGTCGGCGCAATTCTAAAATATCACTCTCTTTTTTCATACCCTGCCTACCCTGTCTTTCTCCAAACTTGGAAACGCCGCAGCCGGTCTACGCATCCGCGCCCGGTCCCTGCGGCGGCCTGTTCTCGCCGAGCGGCAATAGCCCCGTCAGCATAATAAAGTTAAGTCGGATTTGCTAACCTATTTGGCCCAAGGTGTCAAGCTTAACCCACTGTTTGCGGGGGTGTGGCCCGGTTCACCCTGACCGTGAAAACCGTACCCCTGGATACCGTGCTCTCTACACTGAGCAAATAACCGTAAGTCTCCAGGATGCTGTGGGCAATGGATAAGCCCAGGCCGGTCCCGGTGGCTTTAGTTGTGAAAAAGGGGTCGAAAATCATTTTAAGGGTTTCTTCCGGTATGCCGCAACCATTGTCCTCGATTTCCAGTAGCGCGGTATTGTTGCGGGACTCATACAAGCGGATGTCAATGCGCCCTTCCTGCTCAATGGCCTCGGCCGCATTTAACAGAATGTTCCAAAATACCTGGTGCAGGTGAACCGGGTCAATTTCAATCCAGACCCCGGCAGCCATATTTGCGGAAATGGATATGCGGGAGGAACACGCGCTGTTCTTTTCAAACAACTCCAGCACTTCCAGGATACATTCACGTAGATCGATCGTTTCGATCTTGCCGGCCTGGGGACGCGCAAACAGGAGAAAATTACCAACCAGTTCGCTGAGCCGATCGGTTTCGCGCAGGGCGATCTGCATCAGCTTGTCGTGGTAGGGATCGTACTGAATGTCTTCCCGGAGCAACTGGATGGAACCGGCCAGTGAAGCCAGTGGATTTTTAATTTCATGGGCCATGCCGGCGGCCATTTCACCCATATAGGCCATTTTCTCGACCCGTTTCACCTGGTCTTCCAATACCTGCAGTTCGCGTTTGGTTTTTACCGTCTGTTCGGCCAGAAAACCGCTCAAGATAGCGACTGCGCAGCAGGCAATAATAGTCACCAGGACCTTGAAGAGAACACTTTTTCCGGGAAAGCTGACGGCGGACAAACTCCCCTCCAGGGCCATGGGCTTAGTGATCGCAAAATATTCCAGGTCGATCATCACCCCGTACTGGATGCTGCAGATCGCCGCAATGGCAAGTACGCCCCACCTGGGAAGCAGGATGCTGGAATAGATAATCACAACCAGGTAGAGGAAAGAAAAAACACTGGCATAACCTCCGGTTACGAAGATAATTAGTGATACGATTCCAGTATCAACAGCAACCTGAATATAGGCAAAAAACAGGCTGTCTCTGATAAAGGTAAGTAAAATCACATAGATGCAACTCAACAGGAAAATGCCGCCAATCAAGCCATAAAGCACTAATAGTGAGGCCGCCAGGAAGGAATCGCTGGTACCAAGCTGGAAAATGATGGTTGAACCCAACAGAAAGGAGGTAAACAGCACCCTCGAAAACATCAATATCTTAAGCTTTGCGTGTAGTTCGCTATCTGAGTTTTCCAAGGGCTTTTCCATGGGGATGATCATGCTTGGCCAGGCAATCGGTAAAAAGGACGGCAACCGGTGATTACTTTAAAAGCAGGATATAGACTCAGGAACCAGACAGGCACCCGGGAAAGTATGCGCGCGCCGGCAGCAACTACAGGCACTCCGGGTTCAATGCCTTGGAACAGAAAGGGCTGGAAGGCAACCCGGTCCGCAAACCCCGGGCCGAATCTGAATCTGTAAGCTGACTTTGGGCCTGCAAAGCTTAGCCGCCCACAGCACCAGCCATTTTGAAGATGGGCAGGTACATGGAGACCACCAAACCACCGATGATCACACCCATGAAGACCATCATTACCGGTTCAATAGCCGCCGTCAGGTTTTCGACTGCCTGGTCTACCTCTTCGTCATAAAAATCCGCTATTTTCACCAACATGGCATCCAGGGCACCGGTGGACTCCCCTACGGATATCATCTGGCAGACCATGGGTGGAAAAACGCCGCTTTCCGAGAGCGGGTCGGCCATGGTCCGACCTTCGGCGATGCCGCCCCGGGTGTAGTATATCGCTTCTTCCACGGTTTTATTCCCTGCGGTTTTAGCTACAATTCCCAATGCCTCAAGGATTGCCACCCCGCTTGACAGCATGGTCCCCATGGTCCGGGTAAATTTGGCCACGGCTACCCGCCGCAGCAAAGGACCTATGACCGGCATGGTTAATGACAACCGGTCCACAATGCCGCGGCCTTTCTCGGTAGCGTAGAATTTCTTGAAGGCAACCCCGAGCAGAACCGCAGCCCCGGCCACGATATACCAGTAATCCCGCGAATAGTTACTCATGGTGACAACGATCTGGGTCGGGGCCGGCAGGTTACCGCCGAAATCGGCAAACATTTTTTCGAACACCGGGATGACGAAGATCATAATTACGGCTACCACCAGGACGGCAACAATCATGGTAATTGCCGGATAGGTCATGGCACCTTTTACCTGGGCCTTGAGTTTGGCCGCTTTTTCCATATAAGCGGACAGGCGCTGCAAAATGGTGTCCAGAATACCACCGGCCTCACCGGCCGCGACCATATTCACAAACAGGTTGTCGAACTGATCGGGATATTTCTTGAGGGCTTCAGCCAGGGTTTGACCGGCTTCGACATTTTCTTTAATCTCTTTCAGTGTCTTTTTGAATGTAGGATTTTCCTGCTGGGACTGGAGAATATCGAGGCATTGGATGATCGGCAGGCCGGCGTCGATCATGGTCGAAAACTGTCTGCAGAACAAGATGACATCGTTTTGCGTAACCTTGGGCTGCATGAAAGACACGTTCTCGAAAATATCCTTCGGTTTGGGTTTTACCTTAGGATCCGCAATTTTCATGCGCGCCACTTGGGCCATGGCGACTTCTATACTCGCCGCTTCCAACTCCCCTTTCTGCGTTGCCCCGCTTTTGTTTTTCCCTTTATAGATAAAGACCGGCATTATCAACCCTCCTGGGCTAATTGGGTGAGGTTTTAAAAAAGGGTTTTCAGATCCATAGGATTATACTATCATTCTTACTATTTTTCAAGTCTTTAACGGTATTTACCTGTTCAGTGCCCTCATCTGACAGAAGCCTGCGCGGGGACTGCAGGAAGTATTTGGGGGGCATACGAAATGGGTCCGGGAGGCATATGCCTTTCCTGTTCCCTGCAACCGGGAGTGACTTGACTCAATACAGGCCCAGGTTCGAAGGTATCGCAATTGCCAGCACTTGCAGCTTGCCAAAGATATCGAACTACGTATAAGGTATCTCTGGAAATTTTGCGTGTTTGCCCAATTGCCGGATTGGTACCGTAGATAATCACGGCCTGTCGTGCCGGATGCTGACTGCCAATTCACCTTACGGTACAGGGGCGACAGCCTGTCCAGGGTGCGCGCGGGGCAGGCGGAACCGACCTACACAGCAAGGCGATTTTGAGTATGACCGGAACCAGTAACAAAACCAGGGCCCTGACGGTCATCACGACCCACATCAATGCTGACTTTGACGGCCTGGCCTCCATGCTGGCCGCCCAGAAACTTTACCCGGAAGCCGTGGTTATTTTCCCCGGCTCTCAGGAAAAGAACCTCCGCAATTTTTTCATCAACTCAATGGCCTATCTTTTCAATATGGTCGATATCAAGGATATCGATCTCGACCGCGTCAAAAAACTGGTCATGGTCGATACCTGCCAACCTCACCGCATCGGCCGGCTGGGCGAGCTGGCTTTGCGCAGCGATGTGGAAATTCACGTTTACGACCACCACCCGCCCACCGACAAGGATGTCAAAGGGCAATTCGGGGTCCAGAAAATTACCGGGGCAACGGCCACCATCCTGACGGAAATCATCCAGGAAAAGTCCATTGCCATTACCCCGGATGAAGCCACCATCCTGTCGTTGGGCATCTACGAAGATACCGGCTCCTTTACTTTTTCCTCGACCACCGAAGCTGATTTCCACGCGGCGGCCTGGCTGCTTTCCCAAGGTGCCAAACTCAATGATGTGGCCAGCCTCATTTCCCGGGAGATCAGTCCGGAACAAGTTGGTATTCTCAACGACATGATCCAGGCCGCCCGCCGATTCAACATTAATGGAATTGAAGTCGTCCTGACCACCATTACCAGCGACAAGTATATTGCCGACTTTGCTTTTCTCGTTCACAAAATGGTGAAGATGGAGAGCCTGGATGCCATTTTTGCCATCGCGCGGATGGCTGATAAGATTTACGTGGTGGCCCGCAGCCGGATACCGGAGGTGGATGTCGGTGCGATCATCGCGCTCATCGGCGGGGGCGGGCATCCGTATGCGGCGGCGGCTACCATAAAAGACAAGACCCTGGCCCAGGCTGAACAATGGTTGATCGAACTGATGTACGCAAAAATCAGTCCCCGGCGCCTGGCGCGTGACTTGATGTCCACGCCACCCATCAAGATTGATGAAGAGCTGACCTGCGCCCAGGCCGGCAACCTGCTGACGCAGTACAATGTCAATGCCCTGCTGGTCACGCGCATGACCACGCGGGTGGCAAAGCTAACCGGAATCATTACCCGCCAGGTCATCGAAAAGGCCCTTTATCACAACCTGGCCGAGGTGCCGGTGAAGGATTATATGACCACCGAATTTGCAGTGGTGGATTCTGACGCCGAGCTGCAGGAGATACAGGAAAAAATCATCGGCAACAAGCAACGCATTCTGCCGGTGATGGACAAAAGCACTATTGCCGGTGTGGTTACCCGCACGGACCTGCTCAATATCCTTGTCAGACGATCACGCTTGACAGATGGCGACACACCCGATCCGTACAGCGAGCCGGTGAATGTAAGAACCCGCAACATAAAAAAATTCATGTCGGAAAGGCTTTCCAAACGCATCCTGGAAACGCTGCAGGCAATCGGTCGGGTGGCCCGGGATGCCGGGGTGAACGCTTATGTGGTCGGCGGTTTCGTGCGTGATTTATTTCTCTATCGCCGCAACGAAGACATCGACATCGTCATTGAGGGTGAAGTGATCGCCTTTGCTAAGGAGTTTGCCCGGCTCTACGGTGCCCGACTGCACACCCATGCCAAATTCGGCACTGCGGTCATCATCTTTTCCGACGGGTTCAAGATTGATGTAGCCACAGCCCGCATGGAATATTACAAATTCCCGGCCGCCCTGCCGACTGTGGAAATGAGCAGTATCAAACTCGATTTGTTTCGGCGGGATTTCACCATCAACACGCTGGCCATCCGATTGAATCCGAATAATTTCGGTACGCTCATTGATTTTTTCGCCGCCCACAAGGATATCAAGGAAAAAACCGTTCGGGTTCTACATAACCTGAGTTTCGTGGAGGACCCTACCCGGGTCTTTAGAGCAATTCGGTTTGAACAGCGGTTCGGATTTTCTATCGGCAAACTGACGGCGGGCCTGATCGACAATGCCATCAAGATGGATTTTTTCAAACGGCTGGGCGGGCACCGGGTTTTTTCCGAACTGCGCCAGATACTGGAAGAGGACAACCCCGCCGCCGCTATCGGGAGACTCAAGGACTATAACCTGTTGAAGGTCATCCACCCCTCCATCAATGCCAATAAAAACCTGGCAACCTCCTTCAAGGCGGTAAAAAGAGTGCTGGCCTGGTATGATTTGCTTTTTATGGAAGAACCCTATATAAAGTGGCCCGTTTATTTCATGGCGCTCACTCAGCACTGTGATCGCCGGACTGTTCAGGATATCTGTAACCGTTTCGAACTGGCACCGCGCCACCAGACTTTGTTCTGCCGCCTGCGCTTCGAAGCAGATCGTTGCCTGTACAGTCTCGAACGCAAGCTGCCCAAAAAGAACAGCACGATCTATAATCGTCTGCACGGATTAAAGATTGAGCTGTTGCTGTACATGATGGCAATGGCTACCAAAGAGCCGGTTAAGCGGGCCATCTCAAGGTACTGCACCAAACTGCGCTTTGTGACCCTTTCCATATCGGGCAAGGAATTAAAGCGCTTTGGCCTGAAACCGGGGCCGGTGTTCCGGCAGGTCTTGGATGCGGCCCGGGATGCCAGGTTGAACGGCAAGATAGAAACCCATGCGGAAGAAATCGATTTTGTAAAACGCTACATACGACGCCACAAACTAAACTCTACAGGACTTACCCATGAGCAATGAAGTTGTACTGACCGGCATTTCAACTACTGGCATCCCCCATCTCGGTAACTACGTCGGCGCCATTCGCCCGGCTATCGAAGCAAGCAGCAATCCGGACACGGAAACATTTTACTTCCTGGCCGACTACCATTCCATCATCAAATGCCATGACCCGGAAACCGTAAAACAATCCAGCCTGGCGGTGGCCGCCACCTGGCTGGCGCTCGGCCTGGATACGGACAATGCCACTTTTTACCGGCAGACGGACATTCCGGAGATACCGGAACTGACCTGGATCCTGAACTGCATGACCGCCAAAGGACTCATGAACAGGGCCCACGCTTACAAGGCAGCTGTATCCGAAAACAACCTGGCCGGCAGCAAGGACCCCGATAAAGGTATTTCCATGGGCCTGTTCAGTTACCCGGTTCTGATGGCGGCCGATATCCTGATGTTCAAAGCGAATAAGGTACCGGTGGGCAAAGACCAGATCCAGCATCTGGAAATGACCCGCGATATTGCCGCCCGTTTCAATCACACCTATAAGCAGCTGTTCGTGCTGCCGGAAGCGGTGGTGGACGAAAAAACAGCCGTATTGTCAGGCCTGGACGGCCGTAAAATGAGTAAAAGCTACAACAATACCATCCCGCTGTTCGAACCGGAAAAAAAGCTGCGCAAACTGATCATGAAGATCAAGACCAATTCACTGGAACCTGGCGAACCCAAGGACCCTGAGGGCTGCACGCTTTTTGAAATCTTCCGGGCCTTCGCCAGCGAACAGGAGACTCAGGAACTGCGGACCCGCTATGCCGAGGGGATCGCCTGGGGAGAAATGAAACAGTTTTTGTTCGCATATCTCAACGATCATCTGGCGGAACCGCGTGAAAAATACCTGGCGCTCATGGACGACCCGGGCCATATTGAGGCTGTTTTGCAAAAAGGTGCGGAAAAGGCCCGCAATCTGAGCATCCCGTTTTTACAGGAAATTCGTGAAGCCGTCGGCATCCGGAATCTGGGCGGATAATCTTTGGGCGCGCACTATCGACAGGACCGTTTAGAAAATTGATGCCGAGAGATTCAGATTCGTATTCCATGCAGCCAACTGACTACAAAATTGATCTGGAGGATGTATTCGAAGGTCCCATGGATCTTCTGGTCCATCTGATTAAAAAGAATGAGGTGGATATCTACGATATCCCCATTGCCCTGATTACCGACCAATATCTGGGATATATAAAGTGGCTCAAGGCCATGGACATAGACTTTGCCGGGGACTTCCTGGTCATGGCCGCCACTCTCGCCCAGATCAAATCCCGGATGTTGCTGCCGGTCCATGAGGGTGATGAAGAGGATGAAGACCCCCGGTCGGAAATTACCAAACCCCTGCTTGAATACCTGGAAATGAAGGCTGCGGCCGACCACCTGGCGAATCGCAACCTGCTGGGTGACAAGACTTTCGTACGGACACACACCAAGCAGCCTTATCTGGATGATTCCGGGGATGAACTTGTCCGGGTGGGCCTTTTTGAACTGATTGACGCATTTCAAAAGGTCCTGGATAAAATGGCCCCCGACCATCGGGTCGATATGACCTCCGAGAGAATATCCGTAAAAGAACGGATGACCCAGATAGTCGATTTACTTGAAATAAAAGGCTCAGCCGCCTTTGACGAACTCTTTGACAAACTGGTTGAAAAAGGCGATATCATAGTTACTTTTCTGGCAGTTCTCGAAATGGTCAAACTGAACCTGGTAAAGGTCGTTCAGCATGTCCAGACGGGAATCATTCGGATTTTCTACCTTTGATGGATGAACTAAAAAAAATTATCGAGAGCCTCCTGTTTGTAGCGGAAGACCCCCTGACCGCGCATACCCTGGGCAAAGCAGCCGGAAATCGGGAGTTAGCGGAGGTGCGCACCGCCCTAAATGAGTTGATCCAGGAATATGAGAAACGCGACGGCGGCTTCTACCTTGCCCGGGTAGCCGGCGGTTTTCAGTTCAGAACCGCTCCCGAAAATACACCGTGGATCAAGCAGCTGATCCAACCCAATGCCCCGCGTTTAAGCAAAGCAGCCCTGGAAACGCTGGCCATAATCGCCTATAAGCAACCGGTTATCAGGGCGGATATTGAACGTATCCGGGGGGTTGACAGCGGCGGGGTAATCAGAATGCTGTTGGAAAGAAAGCTCTTGCGCGTGCTGGGACGCAAAGAGATACCGGGGCGTCCCTTGATTTATGCCACCACGAAACTGTTCCTGCAGGTATTTGACCTCAAGGATCTCAAGGACCTGCCATCTCCCAAAGAGATTGAAGACATGGCCCTTGAAGCCGGCCCGCTCACGGATTCGGGCGATCAAACTGCCGAAAGCACCGAATCTGGAACCGGTCCCCTGCCGGAAACATCACAAGCACCGGATAACACCGTTCTCTCTGGTTCGCCGCCCACCGATGAAACATCCCAAGCATGAGTCGGCCCATTCAAAAAAAACTTGACGCAAAGTCAACAACCCTCTATATATATTAAATATTGTCGCATCATGGATCAATTGGCGCTTAAGTTTTTCAACTTTTTCAAGGAGCCTCCATGAACAAATCAGACCTTATCAGTGCCATCAAGGAAAAGACCTCTTTAAGCCGGAAAGATGCTGAAAAAGTGATCGACACCTTTTTCGATACCATTACCCAGAGTATCGTCAGCGGCGGCCGTGTTGAAATCCGAGGATTTGGCAGCTTCATGGTTAAAGACTATAAGCCCTACATCGGCAGGAATCCCAAAACCGGCTCTCAAATCCAGGTCCCCCCTAAAAAGTTGCCTTTTTTTAAAGTCGGCAAGGAATTGAAAGAGATGGTCGACAGTTAAGGGCCAACCGTCGGGATTGCGATTTATTACAAGTATTAAACACCGCCGCCCACACACCCATTGCCGCGCAAAAGCGCAACCCGGAAATGGGTATCACTCCGGAAATTATAACGTTCAAACTGCAATACCCGCCAGCAACACTTGACCGCACCTGCTCTCAGATGGTGCGGTCGGCTTCAGTGTCTGCTGGTCGCCGTTTTTTCCCTGCCTGCAATTTGACAATCTGCCAAAGCCTTAATATACTATTTTTCTGAAATAACACGGATTTCATACTATCAGCGTTCTGAAAAACCAGATTTTGACTCAAAGTCAAAGCGGCTGTAAAATCAAACCTGGGGAATACGCCGAAAATTCGAGAAGTTGATTTTCAGGTACACCCTGCAGTCGGACCCGGGCGGCATCACTTGGAGGTTGCGCCCGCCATGCAGGTTCTGCGGTTCACTTCTCATACCCGCAACCGGCTACCCAACGATGCCAACAAAGGAATGGAATTATGGAAAATGACGCCACCCTGGTCATGGACACGGTAAAAATCAATATCATACAGGGAGTTGTGCAGGGTGTTGTGGAGTCTGATTTTCAGAAGTTGTCCGCAAAAATCAGCCCGATCCTGATGAAAGTCTGGTGGGAAAAGGACTGCCTCTATGTGAATAGCCGGGACAGTGATCAGTTCTTCGGGGACTTTCACCAGCTCGAAGAAGTCTTCGATCAGATCGCAGCCGCGGTTACGCCAGGCCAGTACGGAAAACTCGGATTTATCGGTCTCATGGGCAAAAGGGAAATTGTGGCCACCGTATACTTTGGCAACCAAAAATGGGAATTGAAGGAATTTAGCCGCCCCAGTGCACCGGATTGGTATAAATCCGAGGAGTGGCACAAAATGGAAAAATGGCGGGAAGAAGATTTGGAATGGGACGAACTCTTCAAGCGCCTGGAGAGCTAACCTGTGCGCTCACACAACGCAGCGG